>ENA-UOOI01000216-UOOI01000216.1-fermentation-metagenome-genome-assembly--contig:-NODE-216-length-73810-cov-10.094638_pt1 | contig 73810 bp, 69 predicted proteins | sample MGYA00245779_ERZ724027 | MGnify/ENA primary metagenome ERZ724027 (study PRJEB28704, sample SAMN03018318) | fermentation metagenome | biome: anthropogenic terrestrial biome; feature: soil; material...
TTGTCAGCATACCATTTAGAGTCCCAATCATTTATTATACCAACTCTAAGTCCATGGGGATTTACCTTTTGGCCCATTTTTTACCTCCTTTACTGTTCTCTCTCTTTTAGTACCGCACCAATGTGACTGCTTCTTTTCAGTATCTTATATGCGCTGCCTTTTGCTCTTGGTCTCCACCTTTTAAGAGTCGGCCCCTGATTGGCATAAACTTCGGAAACATATAATTTATCTCTATCAAGATCAAAGTTGTTTTCTGCATTAGCCGTAGCTGATTCAACCACCTTTTCTAAAATTTTAGATCCTTTGCTGGGATAAAATTTTAAGATTGCTAAAGCTTCGTCAACTTGCTTGCCTCTTACCATATCACACACAAACTTCATTTTTCTGGGTGACACTCTTATATATTTAGCAACTGCTCTAACTTCCATCTAAACTTCTCCCTTCTCATTTAACATTTGAAGTTTTATCCGTCCTATTATGTCCTCTGTAAGTTCTTGTAGGAGCAAATTCACCTAATTTGTGACCAACCATATCTTCGGTTATATATACAGGAACGTGCTTTCTGCCATCATGTATAGCCAATGTATGGCCTACCATTTCAGGAAATATTGTTGATCTTCTCGACCAAGTTTTTATCACTTTTTTATTATTGGATTCGTTCATTTCTACTATTTTCTTCATAAGGCTAGGTTCACAATAAGGCCCTTTTTTTAATGATCTACCCATTCACTATTTCCTCCCTTCATCCTTTCATCCATTTCAACATAACTATTAATCATTTTTTCTCTTTATAATCATACTATTTGATTTTTTGTTTCTCTTACGCGTTTTTAAGCCTAGTGTCGGTTTACCCCAAGGCGTAACAGGACTCGGCATTCCTATAGGAGCTTTACCTTCGCCACCACCATGAGGATGATCGTTAGGATTCATAACGCTGCCTCTTACTGTAGGCCTGATTCCCATATGTCTTTTCCTTCCGGCCTTGCCTAATGATATATTTTCGTGATCAATATTTCCTACCTGACCAATTGTAGCCCTGCAGTCCATACCAATCATTCTTACCTCGCCGCTTGGAAGCCTTACCTGCGCATATTTGCCTTCCTTGGCCATAAGCTGTGCAGCATTGCCTGCCGATCGTACTATCTGTGCTCCTTTGCCGGGTTTTAATTCTATGTTGTGAATTAACGTACCTGTAGGAATGTTTTTTACCGGAATAGAGTTTCCTATTTTTATATCTGCATCCGGTCCTGAAACAATTGTATCCCCAACTTTTAATTTATAAGGAGCTATAATGTATCTTTTTTCTCCGTCAACATAATTGATAAGTGCTATATTTGCGCTTCTGTTTGGATCGTATTCAATTGTTGCAACTTTTCCGGGTATTCCGTCTTTATTTCTTTTAAAATCAATAATCCTATATTTTCTCTTTTCTCCGCCGCCCTTATGACGAACAGTTATTCTGCCGTATGAATTTCTGCCGGCTTTGCTTTTTAACGGAGTTAAAAGAGACTTCTCCGGTTCATTAGTTGTTATTTCTTCAAATGTTGAAACGTTCATTTGCCTCAGAGCCGGAGAGGTTGGTCTGTATTTTCTGATACCCATGATTTTCCTCCTTTTTCTGATTTTAAATCTAATTATCCTGCAATGGAATTTTCGCTGATGTCAATTTCTTAATCGTACATCTCACAGTCTCATTCACCAATTTTTCTGCTCCTTACGTCGCACAAATTGGGAATTCGTTGTGAATGACCTCCATCATTTTTTCTCCCTCTGGTCGAAAAAATTGGGTTAGGACATCTTAAATTCCTTCGAAGAATTCTATTGTTTTGCTGTCTTCAGTTAAAGTAACAATGGCTTTTTTCCAGTCAGCTCTTTTCCCAACATTTGCGCCCATTCTTTTTTTCTTGCCCCGCATGTTCATTGTGTTCACACTTGCTACTTTAACTCCAAATACTTTTTCTACCGCATTTTTAACTTCTGTTTTATTAGACCTTTTGTCAACAACAAAAGTGTATTTCTTATCAGCCATAGCCTCCATACTATTTTCAGTTACTATTGGCCTTTTGATAATATCGTGTGGATCACGCATTATGCGTACACCTCCTCCACTTTATTAACTGCATCTTTTGTAATTAAGAAAGAATCACAGTTTAAAATATCATAAACATTGATTGTGTTAACATATACAGTCTTAATTCCAGGAATGTTAGCTGCAGCTCTAATCACAGCTTCATCCCTTTCAGGAATAACTATCAATGTTTTTTTACCTGAATTAAGAGCCTTCAATACCTTAATCAGTTCTTTTGTCTTCGGCTGATCAAGGGATAATTTGTCTACAACAATTATTTCCTGATCCCGTACCTTTGAGCTTAACGCTGATTTAAGAGCTAATCTCTTAACCTTTTTAGGAATTGAGTAGCTATAGTCTCTCGGCTTCGGAGCAAACACGACTCCGCCGCCTTTCCACTGAGGCGATCTGATACTTCCTTGTCTTGCACGACCGGTTCCCTTTTGCCTCCATGGTTTTCTTCCGCCGCCTCGTACGTCAGCTTTTGTTTTTGCCGATTGAGTTCCTTGCCTTTGATTAGCCAAATAATTCTTTACAGCTTCATACATTACATGATTGTTTACTTCTGCACCAAATACGGCATCGCTTAACTCCACGTCGCCCACCTGGCTGCCTGTTATATCATAAAGAGATACTTTTGGCATCTTTAATCCTCCTTTCCGCAATTATCAATTAGATTCTTTAACTGCTTCTCTGACCCTTACCAGTCCTTTTTTCGGACCGGGCACTGCACCTTTTAAAAGTATAGCGTTTTTGTCAGCATCAACCTTAACAACCTCAAGGTTCAGTACTGTTACCTTTTCATGCCCCATGTGCCCGTGAGCCTTTGTTCCTTTTACTACTCTTCCCACACCGGCAGATGCTCCTAAGGAACCTCTTAATCTATGGAATTTTGAACCATGGCTCATATCACCTGTATGGTGTCCATGCCTCTTAATTGATCCCTGGAATCCCTTACCTTTAGAAATCCCCGAAACATCAACTTTATCTCCCGGTTGAAAAATATCGACATTTATCTTCTGGCCAATTTCGTAGTCATCTACATTAGACACTTTAAATTCTCTCAAAAATCGTTTTGGTTCCATCTCTGATTTATCAAAATGACCTTTTATGGGTTTAACTACATTTTTTAATTTAATATGTCCAAAACCAACTTGAATTGCATCGTAACCGTCTTTTTCAACAGTTTTCTTTTGAACTACAACGATGTTGCCTGATTCAATAACCGTTACCGGAACAACATTGCCTTGTTCTGTAAACACCTGAGTCATGCCGACCTTTTTGCCAAGAATTGCTTTCATCTTTACACCTCCTAATTTCTTACAGCGGATTACCTTTCGGCAATCATTCTAAGCAGAGTGCATAATATATTTTTCTCCACTTGCTTTTATAATTTAATTTCAATGTCTACACCAGCCGGTAAATTCAGCTTCATCAGCGAATCTACAGTTTTTGGAGTAGGATTGGTTATGTCTATCAATCTTTTGTGAGTTCTCTGCTCAAACTGTTCTCTTGAATCTTTGTACTTGTGAACTGCCCTAAGTATTGTCACAACCTGTTTTTCTGTAGGCAGCGGAACTGGTCCGGCCACATTTGCACCGGTATTTTTAGCTGTTTCCACGATTTTTTGAGCAGACTGATCTATCAGTTGATGATCATAAGCCTTTAACCTAATTCTTATTTTCTGTGCGTTTGCCATTTTTTACCTCCTTTTTCGTATGCCATACATACAACTCGGAATTGCTCGATACACCCATCCGTGTGTTTCATATTATTAAAAAATTGCAATACCGGTCGCCCTGTTTCATAACAGAACCTACTCTGCAAAAATTCCCTGGATTATGCGTAATTTCAGCAACCTTTTGCATCATCGCTTTTGGCAAGCTTATTTATGATATACCATGGGACATCATAAATCAAGTATTTTTTTGTGTTTTGCTCTGTTGTTACGAAAACTTAATATTTTGAACATTGAGGATAATCCCAAAAAAGCGGAGACAGTCCGCACTGTCACAAAAGCCGTGTAATAACAGTGGGTCAGTCCCCTTTATCGTCTCTTGTCAATTAAAATTTTAAAATTTGTTATATCTTTCTCAGCTTATTCGATTATACTTGTAACAACTCCTGAACCTACCGTTCTTCCGCCTTCTCTTATAGCGAATCTCAATCCTTCTTCAATTGCTATTGGATGAATTAATTCTACTATAAATTTTGCGTTGTCTCCGGGCATGCACATTTCTGTGCCCTCATCAAGATCGATTTGTCCGGTAATATCGGTTGTTCTGAAATAAAACTGCGGCCTGTATCCGTTAAAGAACGGTGTATGCCTTCCGCCTTCTTCTTTCGTCATTACGTATACTTGTGCATTGAATTTCGTATGCGGAGTTATTGTACCGGGTTTTGCCAAAACCTGTCCTCTTTGTACTTCATTCCTTTGTATACCTCTCAAAAGCGCTCCTATATTGTCTCCTGCCTCAGCCTGATCAAGCAGCTTTTTAAACATTTCCACTCCGGTACATACTGTTTCTTTCGGTTTGTCATTCAACCCTACTATCTCTATTCTGTCCTGAACTTTCAGTTCTCCTCTTTCCACTCTTCCTGTTGCAACTGTTCCTCTTCCTGTAATTGTAAATACATCTTCCACAGGCATCAGGAAAGGTTTATCAATATCTCTCTTAGGTTCCGGAATTGTTTTATCTACCGCTTCCATTAATTCAATTATTTTATCTCCCCATGGACCCATCGGATCTTCCAGCGCCTTTAATGCTGAACCAACTATTATAGGGATATTGTCTCCGTCAAAATCATATTCGTTAAGAAGTTCTCTTACTTCCATCTCTACTAATTCGATTAATTCGGGATCATCTACCATATCGGCTTTGTTTAAAAACACTACAATCTGAGGAACTCCAACCTGTCTTGCAAGAACTATATGTTCTCTTGTCTGCGGCATCGGACCATCAGCGGCTGATACAACCAATATGGCTCCATCCATCTGCGCCGCTCCTGTAATCATGTTCTTTACATAGTCAGCATGACCTGGGCAGTCCACATGGGCGTAATGTCTGTTAGGCGTTTCATATTCAACGTGAGACGTTGATATTGTAATTCCTCTTTCTCTTTCTTCCGGAGCTTTATCTATGTTTGCAAACTCTACAAATTCTCCTGTCCCGTATCTTTTATTTAACGTCAATGTTATTGCTGCTGTCAGTGTTGTTTTACCATGATCAACGTGTCCGATTGTTCCAATATTTACATGGGGTTTGGTTCTTTCATATTTTTGTTTCGACATTTTTTCCTCCTAAGTAATTATTTTTTTATAATTTTCTCAGCTACACTGCTAGGAACTTTTTCATAATGGTTGAATTCCATTGAGTAACTTGCTCTTCCTTGAGTCACAGATCTTAATGCAGTAGCATAACCAAACATTTCAGAAAGGGGTACAAAAGCATCAATAACTTTTACTCCGTTTCTGTCTGAGAAGCCTTCAATTTTTCCTCTTCTTGAACTGACATCTCCCATAACATCTCCCAAATATTCTTCAGGTGTTGTTATCTCAACTTTCATGTATGGTTCCATCAAAACAGGTTTTGCTTTTTCCATTGCCTGCTTAAAAGCCATTGAACCTGCAATCTTGAACGCCATTTCACTTGAGTCTACTTCGTGATATGAACCATCATACAATGTTACTTTAAAATCTATAACCGGATATCCAGCCAAAATTCCATTTTCAGCTGCACCTCTTATTCCGGCTTCAACTGCCGGTATATATTCTTTCGGAATTACTCCTCCTGTGATTGCATTTACAAATGTAATGCCCTGGCCCGGTTCCTGAGACTCCATTTTAATTTTAACGTGCCCATATTGACCCTTGCCTCCTGATTGCCTTGCGTACTTGCAATCAACATCTGCTGTACCTGTAATTGTTTCTTTGTAAGACACTTGAGGCTTACCGACATTTGCCTCAACTTTAAATTCTCTCATAAGCCTGTCAACTATTATCTCCAAATGCAGCTCACCCATACCTGCAATGATTGTCTGTCCTGTGTCGGGATTCGTATAAGTTTTGAATGTAGGGTCTTCCTCTGAAAGTTTTTGGAGTCCGATACCCATTTTATCCTGACCAGCCTTAGTCTTAGGTTCAATTGCCACTTCGATAACAGGATCAGGAAATACCATTGATTCCAATACAATGGGGTGATCTGAATCACACAGTGTATCTCCCGTTGTGGTAATTTTCAAACCGACTGCAGCATCTATATCTCCTGTATAAGATTCTTCCACTTCTTTTCTCTTGTTAGCATGCATTTGAAGAATCCTGCCGATTCTTTCTTTTTTACCCTTAGTTGAATTATAGACATAGCTTCCTGATTTAAAAGTACCTGAATACACTCTGAAAAATGTAAGTTTGCCTACAAATGGATCTGACATTATTTTAAATGCCAATGCAGACAACGGTGCATCATCTGATGCATCTCTTACTATTTCTTTATTTGTATCCGGATCAAAACCTTTCAGCTGAGGAACCTCTAAAGGATTAGGCAGATAATCCACAATTGCATCAAGCAATAATCTTACACCTTTGTGCTTGTATGCAGTACCGCAAAGAACAGGCACAAACTTATTGGCAATAGTAGCTTTTCTGATTGCTGCTTTTATTTCCTCAACAGTCGGTTCTTCACCGTTCAGATATTTCTCCATTATATTTTCATCAAAGTCGGATAATGCTTCTATTAACTTATCTCTGTATTCATTAGCCTTCTCAGTATACTCAGCCGGTATGTCAATAACTTCTACATCAGTTCCGTCATCAGTATTATATTTTACAGCATTCATTTTCACTAAGTCTATAATAGTGTGAAATTCGTCTTCAGCTCCTATGGGAAGCTGTATTGCAACTGCGTTTGCTTTTAATCTATCCCTTATAGTACCTAATGAATAAATGAAATCCGCACCCATTTTATCCATTTTGTTTATGAAACAGATTCTTGGTACATTATACTTGTCCGCCTGTCTCCATACAGTTTCCGACTGGGGTTCAACTCCCATTTTAGCATCAAATACTGATATGGCACCATCCAAAACTCTTAACGACCTTTCAACTTCTACCGTAAAATCTACGTGGCCGGGTGTATCTATAATATTTATTCTTACATCTCTCCATATACAAGTAGTTGCAGCTGAAGTTATTGTAATTCCTCTTTCCTGCTCTTGCTTCATCCAGTCCATCTGAGATGCACCTTCGTGAGTTTCTCCTACTTTGTGGATTTTTCCAGTATAGAACAGGATCCTTTCGGTGCATGTGGTCTTTCCTGCGTCAATATGCGCCATTATACCAATATTTCTCGTTTTTTCTAAAGGATATTCTCTCATTGTTTTCCTCCTTCAAGCTGCGAATAACCTTACTACTAATTTATTACCATCTAAAATGTGCAAATGCTTTATTAGCTTCTGCCATTTTATGTGTTTCTTCGCGTTTTTTAACACTTGCTCCTACGTTGTTGGCTGCATCCATTATTTCCTTTGCAAGCCTTTCACGCATAGTTTTTTCTCCCCTTTTGCGGGAATAACTTACAAGCCATCTCAGACCCAATGTCTGCCTTCTTTCAGGTCTTACTTCAATAGGCACCTGATAGGTAGCACCGCCGACTCTTCTTGCCTTAACTTCCAAAACCGGCATAATGTTATTCATGGCCTTTGTAAATATATCTAATGGATCCTCTCCTGTTTTTTCCCTTACAATATCAAATGCATCATATACAATTGACTGGGCAATACCTTTTTTGCCGTCATACATGAGCTGGTTGATTAACTTAGTTACAACCTTATCATTGTAAATAGGATCTTCCATTACTTCTCTTTTAGGTATGTGACCTTTTCTTGGCACTTTGCTTCCCTCCTTAATAAAATGTTAATTCACAGGTACTCGACAATTAAATGCCGTCGTGCACAAAATGCATATATATATTATGGCGCGTTTGCAATCATAACCTGCATAGTGTGCCGGATATCATCTAATTATTTTTTTGTTTTTCCCTTTTTGCCCCATACTTGGATCTTGCTTGCTTTCTATTAGCAACACCGGCAGTATCAAGGGTGCCTCTGACAATGTGATATCTGACCCCTGGTAAATCCTTAACTCTTCCGCCTCTTATAAGAACAACACTGTGCTCCTGCAAATTATGACCTTCGCCTGGTATATATGCTGTAACTTCAATTCCTGTTGTCAATTTTACTCTGGCAATTTTCCTTAAAGCCGAGTTAGGTTTCTTCGGTGTTACAGTCTTAACTGACGTACATACGCCTCTTTTTTGTGGCGAATTTGTTTCAGTCATCTTCTTTTGAAGTGTGTTGTAGCTTACATTCAGCGCAGGAGAATTGGATTTATAAGTTACCTGTTTTCTTCCTTTTCTCACTAACTGGTTAATTGATGGCATTCGTGCACCTCCTTGCAATTATTTATTTTAAAACGGCAGCAGCCGCTGCGTTTACATCAATACCTACAAATGCCCCGAGTTCTTTCATTGTATCAAAATAAATTATTTCAACATTCAGTTCTTGACAAGCATCTTTAATAGGTTTAGTAACATGCAAATCAGCATCCTTTGCTATACATATCTTTTGTGCTTCGCTTTTCTTTAATGCCCTCAAAGTCTGCTTCTTTCCAATTACTATTTTTTTATTGTCCTTCATTAAAATCACCTCTCATTAACAAATTCCAAATTGATGAAAAGTCTATCATGCAAGCAAGATTGATTGCATATGACTTTTTCATCAACTAAAACTCATGGGAAGCCCATGAAACAAACTCATTAATTCATTATGAGGATTATAAAACACCCAAGTATTCTACCATCTAAATTTTTAGATGTCAAATAATTTTTTGAAATTTATTTATTCTTAAGACTGAACAACTTTTTCTTCTTCGGCTTCTTGTTCAGTATCTTTTTCAACATCCTTAGAGGTTATACCTATATTTCTATATTTTCTCATTCCTGTTCCTGCAGGTATCAGCTTTCCTATAATGACATTTTCTTTAAGTCCTATAAGGTTATCAACTTTTCCCTTTGTTGATGCATCTGTAAGAACCCTTGTGGTTTCTTGAAATGATGCGGCTGACAAGAATGAATCAGTTGCAAGAGACGATTTAGTTATGCCAAGAAGTGCAATTTCACCTGTAGCAAGTTCCCTGCCTTCTTCAGCAGCCTTAGCGTTTTGATCCTTGAATTCATATATTGATACAAGGCTGCCAGGAAGAAGTGTTGTATCTCCTGCATTTTCAATTCGAACTTTATTTAACATCTGCCTGATTATGATTTCAATGTGCTTATCACTTATGTCAACACCCTGCATCCTATAAACTCTTTGGACTTCCATTAGAATATATGATTCCAATGCTTTCATTCCTTTAATGTCCATTATGTCATGTGGATTAACGGAACCTTCTGTTATTTTATCTCCAGCCTTCAAATAATCACCATCTGTTACCAATAATTTGGAACCATATGGAATCAGGTATGTCTTGCTTTCCTTTGCTTCGTTGTCCGTAACAGTAACTTCCCTTTTACGGGCTTTTTCTGTTATAGTTATTTTTCCGGGTATTTCTGTAATAATTGCCTGCCCTTTTGGTTTTCTGGCTTCGAAAAGCTCTTCAATACGAGGCAACCCTTGAGTAATGTCGCTTGCTGCGGCAATACCACCTGTATGGAAAGTTCGCATTGTAAGCTGTGTACCGGGCTCCCCAATTGACTGGGCTGCAACTATACCTACTGCTTCACCTACGTTAACAAGTTTTCCCGTGGCTAAATTTGTACCATAACATTTTGCACAAACGCCATGAGATGTTTTACATGTAAGAACAGACCTAACTTTTACCTTTTTTACACCGGCATCCTGAATTTCGTAAGCTGTTTTCTCAGATATAAAATCACCGGCTTTAACCATAACTTCACCTGTCTTAGGATTTATTACATCCTCAGACGCATACCTATCGCTACATCTTTCTCTTAATTCTTCAATTACTTCCTTGCCATCTACAAAATTCTCAACCTCAATACCATCCGTAGTTTCACAGTCGTCTTCTCTTATAATTACATCCTGGCTTACATCTACCAGTCTTCTTGTTAAATAACCTGAATCTGCTGTTCTAAGAGCCGTGTCTGTTAATCCTTTACGGGCACCTGTAGCTGACAGGAAAAATTCAAGAACCGAAAGACCTTCACGGAAATTTGATTTAACCGGAACCTCAACAGTCTTGCCTGTGGCGCTGGCCATAAGGCCTCGCATACCGGCCAGCTGCTTTATTTGATTTCGGCCGCCTCTAGCTCCTGAAGCCGACATAATATAAATACTGTTTAACGGATCCAAGTTTTTCATCAATGCTTCAGTAACATCTTCTGTTGTCTGGTTCCAAATTTTAATTACATTTTCATATCTTTCTTCATCGGTCATCAGCCCTCTTCTGTATTTCTTTTCATATTCGATAACCTGTTTTTCAGCCTTTTCGATAAAATCTTTCTTTTCATCAGGTACTGTAATGTCGCTTATACTTATGGTCAAAGCAGCTTTTGTAGAATACTTATATCCTTTTGATTTAATTCCGTCCAGAACTTCCGCAGTCTTAGAATTTCCATGTTTTCTAAAACATTTATAAATAATCTCTTCCAAATCTTTTTTAATTACCGTTTTGTCTATTTCGAGAGAAAATTTATCTTTTTCCCTGTTAACAAATCCTAAATCCTGAGGAATATTCTCATTGAATATGAATCTTCCAACAGTACTTTCTATAAGACCTGACTCACCATCCACAATTTTCCTGACCTTGACTTTGGCATGTAAATCTACATACTTGTTAAAACACGCCATCATCATTTCGTTATAGTCTTTAAAGATCATTCCTTGGCCTTTTGAATTTTCAATTTCAAGAGTCATATAATAACTTCCAAGAACCATATCCTGAGTAGGAGTATTAATTGGTCTACCATCCTTAGGAGCTAAAATGTTGTTTGTCGACATCATCAAAAATCTTGATTCTGCCTGAGCTTCAACAGATAAAGGAACGTGAACAGCCATCTGATCCCCGTCAAAATCTGCATTGTACGGTGTACACGCCAAGGGATGAAGCTTAATTGCTTTGCCTTCCACAATCACAGGTTCAAAAGATTGAATTCCAAGTCTGTGAAGTGTAGGAGCACGATTGAGCATAACTGTGTGATCCTTAATTATTTCATCTAATACATCCCATACGGCATTATCAACTTTTTCAACTTTTTTCTTTGCACTTTTAATATTATGAGCAGTTCCGTTTTCAACAAGCTTTTTCATTACAAAAGGCTTGAATAATTCAAGGGCCATTTTTTTCGGAAGGCCGCATTGATTAAATTTAAGCTCAGGACCTACAACTATAACTGAACGCCCGGAATAGTCTACTCTCTTTCCAAGAAGGTTCTGTCTGAAACGTCCTTGCTTTCCTTTAAGCATATCCGAAAGTGATTTTAATGGTCTGTTGCCGGGACCTGTCACAGGCCTGCCGCGCCTGCCGTTGTCAATTAACGCATCAACAGCCTCTTGAAGCATCCTTTTTTCATTTCTTACTATAATATCAGGAGCTCCCAAATCCAAAAGTCTCTTTAACCTGTTGTTTCTGTTTATAACCCTTCTGTACAGATCATTTAAATCTGATGTTGCAAAGCGTCCGCCATCCAGCTGTACCATAGGTCTAAGTTCTGGAGGAATAACAGGTATAGCGTCAAGAATCATCCACTCAGGCCTATTTCCCGAAACTCTAAAAGCTTCAACAACCTCAAGTCTTCTTGTAATCCTTACCTTTTTCTGGCCTTTGCTGTCTCTCAGCTGGCTTTTTAGATCTTCTGCTTCCTTGTCAAGGTCTATTTTCTTAAGGAGTTTTTTTATCGCCTCCGCACCCATTTCAGCTTTGAACGCATTTTTGTAATGCTCTTTGTATTCTCTGTACTCCATTTCCGTCAGAAGCTGTTTTTCAGACAATGATGTATTTCCAGCTTCTGTAACAATATACTGAGCAAAATACAATACTTTTTCCAATGCTCTGGGAGACATATCCAGCATAAGTCCAAGTCTTGACGGTATGCCTTTAAAATACCAAATATGAGAAGCAGGGGCTGCCAACTCAATATGTCCCATTCTTTCTCTTCTCACTTTAGCTTTTGTAACCTCAACTCCACAGCGGTCACAAACAACCCCTTTGTATCTGACTCTTTTATATTTTCCGCAATGACATTCCCAGTCCTTAGTGGGCCCAAATATCCTTTCACAGAACAACCCGTCCTTTTCTGGTTTTAATGTTCTGTAATTGATCGTTTCAGGTTTCTTAACTTCTCCTCTTGACCATTGCCTTATTTTATCCGGTGAAGCCAAGCTGATTCGTATTGATTCAAAATTATTGTAATCTATCAAGGAGTTCGCTCCCTTCATTATAATTTTTATAACCTAACATGTATTTAAAAATTTTTATCATCATTGTCATCATTGTCATCATCCGAATGGGCGCCGTCTTCAGATATATCGTCAGTATCATCGGTATCGCCGATATCAGTGTCATCAATATCGTCTATATCATCAGTATCGTTGACATGATCGGAATCATCGGAATCATCAGTATCTCCATCATACTCAGAATCATCCTTCACATTAACTTCGTTCATTCCGTCCTCTTCCACATATTTCATATCGCCGAGGTTTTCGCTATCGACCTGCGAATCATCATCATCATTATCCATCGTATCTACAATCTCAATTTCATCTTTTTCACTTGTAATAATCTTAATGTCCAGCGCCAAACTCTGGAGCTCTTTAACAAGAACCTTGAAAGATTCAGGAATTCCAGGTTCGGGTATATTTTCACCTTTTACAATAGACTCATACGTTTTAACTCTGCCATTAACGTCATCTGACTTAACTGTAAGTATTTCCTGCAAAGTATGAGCAGCTCCATATGCCTCCAGTGCCCAAACTTCCATTTCTCCAAATCTTTGGCCTCCAAATTGTGCTTTTCCTCCTAATGGTTGCTGGGTTACCAAAGAATAAGGTCCCGTGGAACGTGCATGTATTTTATCGTCAACCAAATGGTGCAGCTTCAGTATATACATGTAACCCACAGTAACAGGGCCGTCAAAATATTCACCTGAACGTCCATCTCTAAGCTCAATTTTACCGCTTCTGGGATATCCCGCCATTTCAAGAGCATTCCAAATATCTTCTTCGGTAGCTCCGTCAAATACAGGGGTTGCAATATTCCACCCTAATTTTTTCGCTGCCAGGCCAAGATGTACTTCAAGAACCTGACCTATATTCATACGTGAAGGAACGCCTAATGGATTTAAAACTAACTGTAGTGGAGTGCCATCAGGCAGAAATGGCATATCTTCCTCAGGCAAAATACGTGAAATAACACCTTTATTACCATGACGGCCGCACATTTTGTCTCCAACATTTATTTTTCGTTTTGTTGCAACGTAAACTCTGACCATCTTGCTTACACCGGGGCTTAATTCATCACCATTTTCCCTTGTAAATATTTTAACATCAACTATTATTCCCGTTTCACCGTGAGGAACCTTCAATGAAGTATCTCTTACCTCTCTTGCTTTTTCACCAAATATAGCCCTTAAAAGCCTTTCTTCCGCTGTAAGTTCTGTTTCTCCCTTTGGAGTGACCTTACCTACAAGAATATCACCAGACTTAACTTCCGCACCTATTCTTATAATTCCTGTTTCATCAAGATCCTTAAGAGAATCGTCACCTACATTGGGAATATCCCTTGTTATTTCTTCCGGACCAAGCTTTGTATCCCTTGCTTCTGATTCATATTCTTCTATGTGAATTGATGTAAGGACATCATCCATAACAAGTTTTTCATTTATCATCATGGCGTCCTCATAGTTGTAACCTTCCCAGGTCATAAATCCTACAAGTAAATTCTTGCCGATTGCCATGTCTCCTTTGTCTGTGGAAGGTCCGTCCGCAATAATCTGGCCTTTTTTTATTTCATCTCCAACAAGTACGATTGGTTTTTGATTTATGCATGTACCACTGTTTGATCTCTTAAATTTTAATAAATGATATTTATCAATCATACCGTTGCCGTTTCTCTTACTCAATATTTCTGATGCCGTTACAGAGACAACAGTGCCGTCATTTTCAGCAATGACAACAGCGCCGGAGTCCATTGCCGCCTTATATTCCAAACCTGTTCCTATTATAGGTGCTTCAGAAACCATCAAAGGTACAGCCTGCCTCTGCATATTAGCTCCCATAAGGGCTCGATTGGCATCATCATTTTCTAAGAAAGGTATCATACCTGTTCCTATGGAAATTACCTGTTTAGGAGAAACTTCCATGTAATCAACCTTATCTCTTGATACAATTTCGTTAACACCGTCGATACCCCTTACAACAACACGGTTATGGACAAATGTTCCATCTTCATTTAAAGGTTCATTGGATTGGGCAATTATTTTAGTATCTTCCACATCCGCCGTAATATAGTCAATTACATCTGTTACCTGTCCTGTTTCTTTATTAACTCTCCTATATGGAGCTTCAAGAAAACCATAATCGTTAATTCTTGCATAAGTTGCAAGTGATGTAATCAAGCCGATATTTGGCCCCTCAGGTGTTTCAATAGGACACATTCTGCTGTAGTGAGAATGATGTACGTCCCTTACCTCAAAGCTTGCTCTATCCCTTGACAATCCTCCCGGGCCCAGTGCTGACATTCTTCTCTTATGGGTAAGTTCAGCCAAGGGATTTGTCTGATCCATAAACTGAGACAACTGACTTGAACCAAAAAATTCTTTTATAGCTGCAGAAACCGGCCTTATATTTATTAAAACCTGCGGTGTTACAACATCAACATCTTGAATGGTCATCCTTTCTCTAACTACTCTTTCCATTCTTGACAAGCCGACTCTTACCTGATTTTGAAGGAGTTCTCCTACAGACCTTAATCTTCTGTTCCCAAGGTGGTCAATATCGTCAGTTCCACCGACACCTTTAAACAATCCAAATTGATAGTTTACCGAAGCTATCATATCCTCTACAAGAATGTGTTTTGGGGACAAAATCTTAACATTATCTAATATTTCCCTTTCAATATCCTCACGGCTTTCGTTTTGTTCAAGTATTTTTTTCATTGCAGGATAAAAAATACGTTCTTTTAAACCAAATTTTTCAAAATCTATATCTAATCCAAAAACATCAGGATCCACAAATTTATTGCTTAATACTTTAGTGGCTTTTTCTTCCGAGTTGAAAATACTAACTTCAAATATTCCAGCAGCTTCCAACTTGGAAATCAACTCCATTTTGAATGTCTCATCCTTATGTACTAAAATTTCACCGGTCTCTTTATCAATGATATCTTCAGCAGCGCGCTTTCCCATAATTCTATTTCCCAAACAAAGTTTTTTATTGAATTTATATCTTCCTACTCTGGCAAGATCATATCTCCTTGAATCAAAAAACAAGGAATTAATTAAAGATGAAGCACTATCTAATGTAGGCGGTTCTCCCGGCCTTAATCTTTTATATATTTCAATTAGTGCTTCGTTCGTATTAGTAGTATTATCTTTTTCAAGCGTTTTCAAAAGCTGCTCTGTTTCTCCAAGGGTTTCGATAATCTGGGAATTAGAGGAAAGCCCCATAGCTCTTACAAGAACAGTGGATGGAAGTTTTCTTGTACGATCTACTCTTACGTGAACAATATCGTTTGAGTCTGTTTCATACTCAAGCCATGCTCCTCTGTTGGGTATAACTGTAGCTCCATAAAGTTCCTTTCCAGTTTTATCCCTTGTCATATTGTAATAAACACCTGGGGACCTAACCAACTGACTGACAATAACACGCTCTGCTCCATTGATAATAAACGTACCTCTTTCCGTCATAAGCGGAAAATCACCCATAAATGTTTCTTGTTCTTTTATTTCTCCGGTTTCTTTGTTTATAAGTCTTACCTTAAGTTTCAGAGGAACTGAATATGTTGCATCTCTCTCTTTACATTCCGTCTCGCTAAATTTAGGATCGCCAAATAAAGAATGATCAACAAACTCCAGAATCAAATTGCCGGTATAATCTTCAATTGGAGAAATATCTTCAAAAACCTCTTTAAGTCCTTCATTTAAAAACCGCTCATAAGATTTTTTCTGAATTTCAATTAAATCCGGCAACTCTAAAACTTCATTAATTTTAGAGTAAGACATTCTTACTCTATTACCTATTTTCACAGGATGCGGCATTTTTTCACCCCTTAGTTAATATTTTTGACATACAAATTTTATGCCAACATTTTATACTCATAGCAATATATAATAATATCATCACCAAATTTTTCTGTCAATACAGTTTTTAAAATTTTTTAATATTTTAGATGAATTCAATAATATTTATTTTTCTGGAAATACTTATTATGTAGAAAGAAATCATCTTTGCTGTTTAATATACAAAAAATACAGATATGAAACATGCCTTAATTATTATTTACCAAAAAATAATTAATTATACATATTTTTATACAAAGCGTCCGGCACCAAATCTCTGTTATGATGCCGGACACTATTATCCATTCCCCACTGTTTATTACTATTCTTAGTATTTTCTAATTTTATTACATTTTTAATAAAATTTTGATTAATTACTTAATTTCCACTGATGCGCCTTCAGCCTCTAATTTTTCTTTCATCTTTTCAGCTTCATCTTTTGAAACTCCGGATTTTAATGTATTAGGTGCGCCGTCAACAGCATCTTTAGCATCTTTCAAACCAAGTCCGGTTAATTCTCTTACTGCTTTTATAACTTTTATTTTTGCCTGCCCTACTTCTGTCAATACTACGTCAAACTCTGTTTTTTCTTCAGCTGCCGGAGCTGCTGCATCTGCCGGAGCTCCTGCAACTGCCGCAGGAGCTGCTGCCGATACACCGAACTCTTCCTCGATTGCTTTTACTAATTCATTTAATTCCAATACTGATAACTGTTTTATTTCATCAACAAATTTTGTAATTTTTTCACTTGCCATTTTATTTCCTCCTAATTTATTTAAATTTTAGCTTCGTACTTATTAAAACATTTTTATTATACTGAACGGCATCCAGGGGTAGGGTTAGGGCTTGTTATGCTGCAGGTTCATCTTTTTTACTGATCTGGTCAAGCATATAAGCAAGATTTCTGATATTCCCTTGCAATACTCCACACAACTGTGCCAGAAGAATTTCTTTCGTCGGAACACTTGCCAGCGCTTTGACTTCGTCGACACCAATTACCTTTCCTTCAGCAACCCCAGCTTTAATTACAACCGCATCATTGCTTGTTTTGACAAAATCATTTATAACTCTTGCTGCAGATACTTCATCACTGTTACACAACGCAATGGCATTAGGTCCTTTCAGGCTTGCAGAAATTTCTTTATATCCTAATTCATCAAATGCAAATCTCATTAATGTATTTTTATATACCTTGTATTCAACACCTGCTTCTCTGCATTTTTTCCTCAGTTCAGTAGCCTTTTCAACCGTCAAACCTCTATATTCAACTACCACAATCGATTTGGCATCTTTCAGCTTTTCTGTTATGCTGCTTACTACTTGTTTTTTTTGTTCTAAAACCGATTGATTCATATTAATTTACACCTCCTTACAACTTACAAACACAAAAAATCTCTCCGCAGACGAAGAGAATCTATATTAATTCACCTCGGCCGGGTATTTAAACTGCTTAGAGCACCGACTGTCTGCGGTATATTTAGTTCATTAACACGCAATAACATAATATATAACGTTATAATCTATAATCACTTTACAAAGCTATAAGTATTATTCAGCTAATTTTGAAGCATTAACCTTAAATCCTGGGCTCATTGTACTGGCTATCACACAGCTTTTAATATATTTACCCTTGGATGAAGCCGGTTTTGCTTTAATTATAGCCTGCAGTATTGTTCGAATATTTTCAATTAATTTTTCATTTCCGAAAGATTTCTTTCCTACCGGGACATGAATAATGTTTGTTTTATCAAGCCTGTATTCAACTTTACCTGCCTTAATCTCATTAATAGCTTTTGCTACATCGAATGTAACTGTTCCTGATTTTGGATTTGGCATTAACCCTTTTGGCCCAAGAACCCTGCCAAGACGACCTACAACGCCCATCATATCCGGTGTTGCAATTACAACGTCAAAGTCAAACCAATTTTCTTTCTGAATTTTTTCAGCCAACTCGGCTTCGCCCACAAAATCCGCACCAGCTTCTTTTGCTTCTTTAGCTTTATCTCCTTTGGCAAACACTAATACTCTAACTGTCTTGCCTGTCCCGTGTGGTAGAACTATGGCTCCCCTTACCTGCTGATCCGCATGTCTTGAATCAACACCAAGTTTAACATGCAGCTCAATTGTTTCATCAAAATTAGCTTTTGCCGTTTCAAGCATTGCTCCTACAGCTTCTTCTAAATCATACAATTTGAACTTGTCGACTGCTTTTATACTATCTTGATATTTCTTTCCTCTTTTTGACATAACAACCTCCTTAGTGGTCCAACAGCCTTAAGGCCTCCCACTGTGCCGTATTTACTATTTTTTTTAATATTTTTAATTTTTAATATTCTGCTAATTTTCTACTGTTCTACTGTTCTACTGTTCTACTGTAACGCCCATGCTTCTGGCAGTACCAGCAACTAAACTCATAGCAACTTCTACTGAATTAGCATTTAAATCCGGCATTTTTATTTTTGCAATTTCTTCACATTTTTCCTTAGAAAGCGTTGCTACTTTCTTTTCGTTCGGTTCTCCGGAACCTTTTTCAATTCCTGTTGCTTTTTTTATCAGAACTGCCACCGGTGGAGTCTTTGTGATAAATGTAAATGATCTATCCTGAAAAACAGTTAACACAACCGGTATGATCATGCCAGCCTGGTCTGCTGTCTTTGCATTGAACTCTTTACAAAATCCCATAATGTTCACGCCATGAGGCCCCAATGCTGTACCAACTGGCGGAGCCGGAGTAGCTTTACCTGCCGGTATCTGAAGTTTAACTACAGCTGTTACTTTTTTAGCCATATTATTGCACCTCCTTCATCATATAAAAAATAACGATATTTCTGATATTTCTATTGAATGAAAAGTGAAAAGATTTACACTTTTTCAATCTGATCATAATCAAGTTCGATAAGTGTCTCCCTTCCGAACATTGATACGAAAGCTTTGATTTTTCTTTTTTCCTGGCTGATGCTTTCTACAGAACCGATAAAGTCTTCAAAAGGCCCTTCCATTACTTTGATAGTATCTCCCGGCGCAAGCTCGATTGCAGGAAGCCGATCAACAACACCAAGTGATTTCACTTCGTCATCAGTCAATGGAACAGGTTTTGAACCCGGACCTACAAATCCAGTCACCCCTCTTGTATTTCTTACAAGGTACCAAGATTCGTCAGTCATTATCATTTTAATTATAACATAACTAGGAAACATCTTTCTTTCTTTAATTTTCTTTTTGCCGTCTTTTACTTCAGGGACTTCCTCTACTGGAACTCTCACTTCAAAAATAGTATCCTGCATTTCTCTGTTTTCTACAAGCTTTTCGATATTTGCCTTTACCTTATTCTCATGCCCTGAATATGTGTGAACGACATACCATCTTGGGCCCTGTGATTCTTGCTTCATTACCGCAGCTCCTTCTTACACAATCAATGCAACTAAATTCTGGAATATAAGATCTAGCCCCCAAATTACAAGTGTCATAGCAAAAGTAGTAGCGAGTACTACAATAGTATAATTTATCAATTCCTTCTTTGTAGGCCAATTAACTTTTTTTAATTCCGCTTTTACACCCTTAAAATAATTGCTTACACGAGTTGTAAATTTTGGCTTCTTATTTTCTATATCTGACATTTACCAACACCTCAATACGGTTATTTTGTTTCCTTATGAAGAGTATGTTTCCTGCAGAACTTGCAATACTTTTTTAACTCTATTCTTTCAGGGTTTTCTTTCTTATTCTTTTCTGTGTCATAATTTCTCTGTTGGCACTCTGTGCAGGCCAGCTTAACCGCTACTCTCATTTTAACACCTCCAGATCCTCATTATCACAATAAGGCTCATTATTCAATTAAGATATCATAAAACATTTTAACTGTCAATAATTTGTTTTTATGATTACCTTAATTATACATAATATTACATTACATTAAAACTCATAATTATAATTCATTAAAAAAAGCCCTCGAAGAGCTCCTCTCATAAAATACAATTAATTGTACAACCTTGATTTGTGGTTGTCAACAGTTTTTTGAAAAAAGGGGGGACGGTCCACGCTGTCACAAAAGCCGTGTAATAACAGTGGGTCAGTCCCCTTTATCGTCTCTTGTCAATTAAAATTTTAAAATTTGTTATATCTTTCTCAGCTTATTCGATTATACTTGTAACAACTCCTGAACCTACCGTTCTTCCGCCTTCTCTTATAGCGAATCTCAATCCTTCTTCAATTGCTATTGGATGAATTAATTCTACTATAAATTTTGCGTTGTCTCCGGGCATGCACATTTCTGTGCCCTCATCAAGATCGATTTGTCCGGTAATATCGGTTGTTCTGAAATAAAACTGCGGCCTGTATCCGTTAAAGAACGGTGTATGCCTTCCGCCTTCTTCTTTCGTCATTACGTATACTTGTGCATTGAATTTCGTATGCGGAGTTATTGTACCGGGTTTTGCCAAAACCTGTCCTCTTTGTACTTCATTCCTTTGTATACCTCTCAAAAGCGCTCCTATATTGTCTCCTGCCTCAGCCTGATCAAGCAGCTTTTTAAACATTTCCACTCCGGTACATACTGTTTCTTTCGGTTTGTCATTCAACCCTACTATCTCTATTCTGTCCTGAACTTTCAGTTCTCCTCTTTCCACTCTTCCTGTTGCAACTGTTCCTCTTCCTGTAATTGTAAATACATCTTCCACAGGCATCAGGAAAGGTTTATCAATATCTCTCTTAGGTTCCGGAATTGTTTTATCTACCGCTTCCATTAATTCAATTATTTTATCTCCCCATGGACCCATCGGATCTTCCAGCGCCTTTAATGCTGAACCAACTATTATAGGGATATTGTCTCCGTCAAAATCATATTCGTTAAGAAGTTCTCTTACTTCCATCTCTACTAATTCGATTAATTCGGGATCATCTACCATATCGGCTTTGTTTAAAAACACTACAATCTGAGGAACTCCAACCTGTCTTGCAAGAACTATATGTTCTCTTGTCTGCGGCATCGGACCATCAGCGGCTGATACAACCAATATGGCTCCATCCATCTGCGCCGCTCCTGTAATCATGTTCTTTACATAGTCAGCATGACCTGGGCAGTCCACATGGGCGTAATGTCTGTTAGGCGTTTCATATTCAACGTGAGACGTTGATATTGTAATTCCTCTTTCTCTTTCTTCCGGAGCTTTATCTATGTTTGCAAACTCTACAAATTCTCCTGTCCCGTATCTTTTATTTAACGTCAATGTTATTGCTGCTGTCAGTGTTGTTTTACCATGATCAACGTGTCCGATTGTTCCAATATTTACATGGGGTTTGGTTCTTTCATATTTTTGTTTCGACATTTTTCCTCCTAAGTAATTATTTTTTTAATTTGGAGCCTATGAGCAGACTCGAACTGCTGACCTCGTCCTTACCAAGGACGTACTCTACCTCCTGAGCCACATAGGCAAGTGCCTATACATTTAAATCGCTAGTGTAAATTATAGCAACAAAATAATAATAAATCAATAGCAAAATTAAAATGTTATGTACCATAGTTAAAAATTGTTATGGGACAATTCACTAAACCGCAAACGAGCAGCCTATTAGGCATTAGCTCTTCTTTGCTGCAGCTATTTTCTTTTTAACACGCTGTAACGCATTGTCTATTGATTTTATATTTTTATGCAGTACAAGAGATATCTCTTCGTATGATTTGCCTTTCCCGTATTCAGCTAAAACAGCTTTTTCAAATTTGCTTAGAAATTTTGACGTTTCATTATAATATTGACTTTTTTCTTCTTTAGAAATCAATACGTTTTCCGGATTCAGTCTATATGAATCCACATATTTCTCCGATAATACACACTCAACATTGTCATTTGAAAAATCACAATATGACATGTTTCTGTTCAATATTTCATATGGCTTTGTTTTCCTTATGGCAGTGATTATCTGCCTTCTGATGCACACTTCCGCATAGGTTCTGAAGGTGTTTTCATAATCTTCATCATAATGATTCACCGCTTTAATAAGACCTATCATTGCCTCCTGGAATAAATCATCAATACTTCCGCCTATAATAAAAAAAGAACTTGCTATTCTTTTTATTATATATGAATACCTTTTATACAAGCACCTTTCTGCATTTTCGTTGCCGTCCTTTATTTTTCTGATGAGCTCTTCATCAGAAAAGTCATCGTATTCCTGCTTATAATAATTATAATTATCATAAATATTAATCGAAGTTATCATGGGCATCTCCACTAATGAACAGTAATAAATTAAAATAAACTTAAAGAAAAGAAAGTAAAATTATAAAAAACTATAAGAAAATTATATTATATTTAAATTTTATGTCAAGTCACTAAATATTCCTTCGTATTTTTTCAAGTTTTTTTAATGTGTCAGAATCCAAAACCTGGTCTATATATGCACCTTTTTGTCGAGGCTTGTCAGCTTTTGTCCGTATATCCTTTTTAGTGTTCTCAAGCTCAAGCAGCATTTCCTTAGCCGACATGCGTGTTCCTCCCCTTGCCATCACTATTTGTTGTATGGCGCCATCAGATGTAGCAACCTGCACATGCTCATATCTTCCTATTTTATCAAGCTGCTTTTCTATATAGCTGTCAGCCGTTTCATGCTCCTTTGTATAAACAACTTCAACACCTGCAATCATTTCTTTTTTTTCAGTGCTTCCCTTTACAAGATGAGCATCAAACACAACAATTACATTTATTCCTTTATATGCCTGGTACTCAACCAAAAGTTCTATAAGTTTGATTCTGCTGTTTTCTATATTTTTAGACACATCTCTGTAGTAGTGCCACTGGTTTATAATATTGTAGCCGTCAATAAACAGATATTCTTTTTTTGTTCTCGGCATGTTAGATACCCCTTTGCTTAACTATTTCATATATGATTATTGAAGCAGCACAGGATGCATTTAATGAATCGATATTTCCTTTCATCGGTATACTTACGAGGAAATCACATTTCTCCCTTACGATCCGTCCGAGACCAGTCCCTTCATTTCCTATTACCAAACCGGCAGGAACATCAAATTTTTCTTCGCAAATATTTTTCCCATTCATATCAGCTCCATATATCCACAAACCTTTTTTCTTTAATTCATCAATGGCATTGCTGATATTTGCAACTCTTGCAACCGGAAGAAATTCAACTGCCCCGGCAGAAGATTTTGCCACAACACTGTTTATACCTGCTGCTCTTCTTTTAGGTATAATGACTCCGTGAGCTCCCAGACATTCCGCAGACCGTATTATGGCTCCAAGGTTATGAACATCCGTTACTTGGTCAAGTATAATTACAAATGGTTTTTCGCCTTTTTCTTTTGCATAATTTAAAATATATTCAATGTCCTTATATTCATATTCTCTTGCCTCTGCGATTACACCCTGGTGCCTCTTATTTTCGCTCAGCCTGTCCAGGGCTTTGTTGTCAACACTTTTTACAGGTATATTTCTCGTCTTTGCAAGATGAGTTATTTTATTCAACAACCCCTTGGACATTTCACTGCTAACAAGAACAGTATCAATCTGTGAATCACTTCTCAGTGCTTCTATAACAGGATTTTTCCCCTCAATTATCCTCATTGTTTCTATCCTTCTCCCCTATTATTTCTATAGCCATTTTAAATAGACACATCAACCTATCAATATTACCGCCCAAGTATAAGTATCCGAACAAAGCCTCAAAACCCGTAGCATATCTATACTCAGTCAACTCAGCATTTTTGGGAGAAGATGTCACCTTGGCGTTTCTCCCTCTTTTAACTATTTTTTTTTCTTCTTCAGTAAGGTTGGGTTCCAATTTACTTATTAAATACGCCTGGGTATTTGCCTTAACAAACTTCACAGTAATCCTGTGCATTTTATTTACGTTTGCGTTGTACTTATGAATTACATAACTCCTTGCTAAAAGCTCATAAACGGCGTCACCTGCATAAGCTAATTGTGCAGGTGAATACATCATTATTTTCTTATCTTTTTTATCGTCTTTATTACACTTTGACGTTTCAAAATTAATTAATTTTAAAAATTCATCGCTGTTATTCAATTTATTTTCTTCCAATTTACACCTTGTCTTGTATCTTCCAGCATAATTCCCTTTTCCAAAAGTTCCGACCTTATGGAATCAGCCAGCTGATAATTTTTATTTTTCTTTGCTTCCTGTCTTTTTTTTATCATTTCCTCAATATAATCGACCATTTCGTCGCGGACATTTCTATATTTATTTTCTTCTTTTAACAAATCCAATGAAAGAACTTGATCAAAATCTTCCACAAGTTTTATTTTTTCAACGCTGCTTACTGTATCTGCCTTAAGCATACTAAATAAAACTGTAATTGCATTTGCAGTATTTAGGTCATCTTCAAGACAGTTCTTAAACTCATTTTTATACTTGAGTGCCTCTTCGGATAATACTGGTGAACCCGTATAATTGTTCACACTGTCTTTAATTTCCATTATCTTATTTTTTAATTTTAAATAGGCATTTTCCGCAGAAGCAAGGGAATCATAAGAAAATACAAGCTGCTTTCTGTAATGTGAATTCAAAACAAAATACCTAAATGCCAAAGGTCTGAATCCCTTTTTTTCAATAGACGGCAAAGTTAAAAACTCACCGCTGGACTTGCTCATTTTCCCGCCGTTGAGAATTAAGTACTCTCCATGCCACCAATATTTTACCCAGGTTTTTCCGGTATAGCTTTCGGTTTGTGCTATTTCATTCGTATGGTGTACAGCTATATGGTCTATTCCTCCGCAATGGATATCTAACTGATCGCCAAGATTTTTAAGACTTATAACGGAGCATTCAATATGCCATCCAGGATATCCGATACCCCACGGAGAATCCCACTTCATTGCCTGGTTTTCAAATTTCGACTTGGTAAACCAAAGGACAAAATCCTGAGGGCTTTTTTTATGAACATCAACAAAAACATCCTCTCTCGAAGCAGTTTTTAACTTGCTCAAATCCATACCCGAAAGCTTCGTATAATCCTTTACCTTTGTAACGTCAAAATATACATTACCGTTAGCTATGTATGTGTAGCCCTTCTTTTCAAGAACCTTTATAAATTCTATGTAATCATTTATGTAATCGGTAGCTTTTGCAACAACATCCGGTTTTTTTATGTTTAATTTTTTTATATCGGAGAAAAAAGCATCCGTGTAATGCTGAGCAATTTCCATTACAGTTTTGTTTTCCCTTTTTGCTCCTTTGAGCATTTTATCCTCACCTTCGTCAGAATCTGATTCTAAATGTCCCACATCAGTTATATTCATAACTCTCTTAACATCATATCCTATATATCTTAAAGTTTTTTCAAGTACGTCTTCATGAATATATATCCTTAAATTACCTAAATGGGCATAATTATAAACAGTCGGCCCGCAAGTATACATTTTTACCAAATTTCCATTTATAGGCTTAAAATCTTCAATTGACCTTGATAAGGTATTGTAAAGTTTCATCGATCTCTCCCCTTTGCACTTTAATTTATTATATAATACGTAATTGATTGTATCAAGTTATTTTTTAATGATTGTTTTCCCTTGAATTTTTTTATGTAACAATACTGTAATTGTGATTTCGATAAAAAATGCTAAAATGTTTAATAATATTAAATATTATAGCAAAAGGGGGCAACATGAAAAAATTAAAATTATTGATTTTTACTTGTGTTATTTTATCTTTGTCAATTTCTTCTGTTTATGCCGCTACATTCGGATACAGTAATATATCTGGCATTGCACTTCACCAGTATGATGATTATTCTTCTCCAATTACCGAAATTTTAAAGATACGAACCAAATTAAAAATCACAGGAGAAAAGGACCAGTGGTATAATGTAAAAACCGAATCTGGCGAAGGCTGGATAGAAAAATATTTCGTAACTGTTCCTGCTGAAAAATATGTGGTAAACAACACACCATATAAAATAAACATACGCACATCTCCAGCTTCCACTTCAAAAGCAGTTGGACAGCTTAATCCGGGAGACAAAGCAAAATACATCGATACATATCACAGCTGGAACATAATTGAATACCAGGGAAATGAATGCTACACTGCCAGCTGGCTTACAGACTTAGAATGTGAAAATTCACAGAAAATATACATTCTTTACGACAAAACAGACATAAGAGACAAGGCATCATTTGACGGCAACGTAATAGTTCAGGGAAACAGAAATGACTCCTATGAAGTAGCCGGAGAAAAAAATGGATGGTTTAAAATAAATCTTCCAAACGGACAAACAGGCTATGTTCCCGGATGGCTCACAGGATATAGCCAGAATTATTACTCAGGAAGAAACTTAAGCTACAAAAAAACCGTTGGTAATTTAAATATAAAGTCGGGTCCTTCCATAGAATACGGCAATTTACGAACGCTAAACGGTGAATCCCTGGTAAAGGTTGTTAACTCTGAAAACGGATGGGACAAGGTTGTTTGCCAAGAAGGAAATGTAGGCTGGTGCAGTATTGATTCTTTAAAGGAAACATATCCTCTTTCAGGTAAGTCAATTCTTATTGATCCGGGGCATGGAGGTAAAGACCCAGGATCCATAAGCTGTTCAGGGAAATATGAAAAGTACGTCAATTTAGAAACCGCATATAAGCTAAAAGAAATCCTGGAATCCTTAGGTGCCAACGTATATATGACCAGGGACGACGATTACTACATAACAAACAAAGAAAGAGGACGAATGGCCGACAACCTCAATACAGATATTTTGCTGTCAATTCATCACAATTCCCTAAACAACAGCGACTATTTTGGATTATCAACATATTACAATACTATAAATTATAAAGACCCAAGTTATGGTTATGATTTGGCAGAAGCTATTTACTTAAATGCGATAACGACAAACGGCATATACAGGGATGGAATTTTAGACCGTAACTATGAAGTGTTGAGAGAAACCAATACGCCGGCAGCTTTGATAGAAATCGGATTTATGTCAAATCCCAATGAAGAAATGAACGTCCACAATGAAAGTTTCCAATACGTAATTGCCGAAAAAATAGCAAACGGGATTATTGATTATTTTAATAATAAAAACTAACAACAGGTTTATTGCAGCATTGAGTTATTAATTACCATGAAAAAGTATTTTGCATCATCCTGAGATTTTAAAGCCTATTGAATTCCCACGGCTTACTCAGGATGATATAAATATTACTTATCTATTATTATTTTAAAAACAGTTCAGAAAAAAATTCAACTATCAAATCATCTTTTACGGCTAAAGACAGTATTTTGTTATGCTTAATAAATGCCGGTACATTTTTTGTAAATGAAATCGGATTTTTTTGGAATATTTCAATAGTCACATTTAAAAAATCTATTGTATTGTAAATTTTAAATCTTTCAACCTTAAGCTTTTCGGCAATCCTTTCGGCCAATCTGATACAAATATCCTCATAGTCTGCATTACCCTTAATGTCGAGAATATTTTCCAGACGCGGCATTATTTTTTCAAAAAAGGCTCGATCCAGGCTAATATCATCAAAGCCTAATATTTCTGCCACTTTCTTAATTTTATCACCGTTCTCCACAAAATACTTAGCAAGTATCTCAACAAAATCACCCTCATAAGGTATACAGTAATATTTAAAACCTTTAAGCTTTTTGAACACTTTCATAGTGTCATAATAGCCAAGCTTTATTAATTCATCAGTTTTTTCCCTGTCAAAGTCCAACGTTTCAAATATTGTACCTAAACTTCCCTCTGCAGGCTGTATGTATGTAACTTTTACATCCTTGTCCCTTACCTTTCGCACCACTCCAATACCCATGGTTCGCACTGCAATTATATTCTTGTACCCTTTTTTAACAAGCAAACCTACAGGAAGGTTGTTATAAAAACCTCCGTCAAGGTATTTCTTGCCGTCCATTTCTTCTGACTTAAAAGCCGGCAGATAGGAACTAGCAATTAGAAAATCTGCAAGTCTTCCATAAGGTATGTCTTCCTTTAAAAGTTCCATAGGTTTTTTATCAGTCAAATCAACAGTTACGATTCCTAAATCTACATTAGAGCTTCGAATCTTATCTTCATCTATATATTCATCAAGCAAAGCTCTGATTCTTGATGTATCTAATCCTCTGTTATTGAGTATATCCTTTGACTGGTGCAGCAGCTGAGGAAAATTTATTTTCTGCAAATTTAAATTCTTTATATTATCAACTGCCTTTTCATCTATATTAAACAATTCGTTGGTGTTTACACTGTACCATAATTTCTCCAGTATATCATAATCTCCTTGAGCCATTAACGCAGCATTTATAGCACCGATGGAAGTTCCTGCTATTCCTCCTATTTCAATGCCAAGTTCCTTCAACGCTTTAAAGGCTCCAACATGATATGCTCCCTTAGCTCCGCCGCCTTCTAATACTAAACCGTACATTTTGTTCTCCTACTCAATTGATAATAATTTTACGGAGCTTACACCTTTAACCTTTTTCAGCTCCGCTATTACATCATCTATAGACCTGCTCATGTCGGAAATATCAAGGGATAAATTTACAGAAGCCTTTCCGTTAATCGGAATGCTTTGATTAATCGTAAGAATATTTACGTTTTCGGAAGACATGTAATTTAACACGCTTGACAATATTCCTTTTTCATGCTTAAGCATCATAGACACAACAGCTTTTCTACCAATAGAATTTTCAGAAGGAGAAAAAACATAATCTTTGTACTTATAATAGGTACTTCTGCTTATACCCACTGTTTTTACCGCATCGGTAATACCTTTAACGCTTCCGTTATTTATTAAATTTCTCGCATCAATAACCTTTTCATAAACATCAGGCAGTATTTTTTTGCTCACAATTAAATATTTCTTTAACATAGTACACCTCTTTTGTTTATATTTACCTATTTATCTATTTACAATTACGCCTTTTTTATCCGCCAATAAATATTTTATTTCCCAGTTATATTTCAGATTCATTATGTCATACCTTATTTTGTTTGTAAAATCTGAATTTTCTATAATATTCATCAATGTTGGACCAGAACCACTTATGAAAAATGCCGGCGACCTATTATCCCTGCATATTTTAAACACTTCATCAAATTCATATATAAGTGTTTTTCTGAATTTCTGGTGAAGTTTATCATGCATAGCAACATTCACTGCAATTAAATTGCCTTCTTCCAATGCCTTAAGAAGAACCGCCGTGCGTGATATATTAAATAATGCATCTTTAAACGGTATCTCCGTAGGAAGCAGTTCTCTTGCCTCATGTGTAGACACTTCAAAATCAGGTATTAACGCACAAAATTTAATATTATCACTAATATTGTAATTTAAACAATATGGCTTGCCTTCATCTACAATAGAAGCAGTCAAGCCTCCATAAACAGCAGCTGCCACATTATCAGGATGTCCTTCTATTTTTACGGCAATTTTGAATAGATCGTCCTTTAATAAATTACCCTCCAGCAAGGAATTTGCACCGAAAACTCCGCCTACAATACATGCAGAACTGCTGCCGAGTCCCTTTGAAACAGGTATTTCCGTATGCATCGATATCTTTAGTCCCTTAAATTTCCTGCCGATTATTTCAGCAGTATACATAAAGGATTTATATACTAAGTTATCTTTATTTTTATACTTATCCGAACATCCTTCAATTACAAGACCTTCATTTATTTCTTCAAATTCATAAACATTATACATGTTTAGGGCAAGGCCCAAGGTATCAAAGCCTGGGCCTATATTTGCCGTAGATGCCGGAACTGTTATAGTTACCATTTTTATCTCCTCATTAGAAATTAAAATTAACATGCAGCTAAACAGACAAAATTTCTTAGCCCTCTGTTTCTAAGACTGATGCCTGCCCATCTGTCCTATTTGTCTTAATTGTTTTTATATAGCTTTCCATTTCATTTACTTGGCATACATCTGTATGTAATACAGTTTTATTACTCAAGCCTTTTAAATTTTCAGGTACCGGCACACCTGTCTTTTCGAAAAGTTTCTTCATGATTTCAAACTCGTTGCCGTCTGCAACACCGTACAGCGATTTATACACACTTCCCGAAAATTTATAAGGGCTGGCAGTTGATAGTATCACGCTTAAAGTATTGTCACCTGTCTGTTTTTTATACTTTTCAAGTGCTTTGTATGCTACTGCAGTATGGGTATCCAGAAGATATCCATATTTGTTAAATGTTTCTTTTATAGTTTTTTCCGTTTCTTCTTTAAACACACAGTCCGCATAAAAAACAGAATTTATTTTTTCCCTCATCTCGGTGCTGATTTCATATTTTCCGAATGAATTAAGATCCTCCATTAGAGATTTTACCTCTTCGTTGTTTTTGCCGCTCACATAATACAAAAGCCTTTCCAGGTTACTCGAAACAAGAATATCCATAGAAGGAGAAATCGTCCTATAAAATTTCCTGTTACTGTCATAAATCCCTGTCCTGATAAAATCATACAAAACATTGTTTTCATTTGACGCACATATGAGCCTGTTAACCGGGAGTCCCAATATTTTTGCATAATATCCGGACAATATGTTGCCAAAATTTCCTGTTGGAACGGAAAAATTAACTTTGTCACCTATTTTGATGGCACCTTTTTCCACAAGCCTTGCGTAGGAGTAGAAATAATAAACAATTTGAGGTACAAGCCTGCCGACATTTATTGAATTTGCAGAAGAAAACATTTTATTTTTTTTCTTTAATTCCTCTACAAACTTCTCATCAGTAAATATTTTTTTTACTCCTGCCTGAGCATCATCGAAATTTCCTCTGATTGCACAAACATAAGTATTGGAACCTTCCTGTGTAACCATTTGCCTTTTCTGCACTGTGCTTACGCCGTTTTCAGGGTAAAAAACAGCAATTTTTGTTCCCTCTACATCCTTAAAGCCCTCCAAAGCTGCCTTCCCTGTATCTCCGGATGTTGCAACAAGAATTATTATTTCTCCATTAATATTATTCATTTCATATGAAATCCTCATTAAATATGGAAGTATAGAAAGAGCAACATCCTTAAATGCTGAAGTAGGACCGTGAAAAAGTTCTGTTATATAAGAATCTCCGATTTTTACAAGAGGCGTAATTTCATCAGTGCTGAATTTATTTGTATATGCCTTGCAAACACATTCTTTTATTTTATTTTCAGGAAAATCGTCAAGCATTAGTTTTAAAACAGATGCTGCCATTTCAGGATATCTTTTTCCTTTTAAATTCTCTATATTTATACTTTTATGTTCAAGGCCTCGCATAACATACAATCCGCCGTCTTCGGCAATACCTTTAAGTACAGCCTCCGAAGCAGTAGCTTTTAAATTTGAATTTCTAGTGCTTTCATAACTTTGAAACATTTTTCCCTCCGGAGTATAAACCATATGATACCATATCATACACTGTTCTCAATATAATTACAAGTGTTTTTAAAAATAAACACTTCTACATCATTTCAAGAAGTATCTGTATTTATTGTTTGAAAAAAAACTGATATATGATAAAATAAGCCGTTAGTGTAATTGTACTTGCAAATACCAATTGTTTAAATTAGGAGGAATTATGAAATATGTAAGTATACTTGGAGCCACCGGCTCCGTAGGAACACAAACATTGGATATAGTACGCCAGCATCCAGAAGAAATAAAAGTATGCGCTGTCACCGGAAACAACAACATAGAACTTTTAAAGCGCCAAATAGCAGAATTTAAACCTGATATCTGCTGTGTAATGAATGAGAAAAAGGCACTGACGCTAAAAAACATGCTTCCTGCAAATACAGATACAGAAATAGTTTCAGGGATGGAAGGCCTTATTGCCGCAGCAGAATTTGAAAAAAGTGAAATAATAGTAACCGCAGTATCAGGCATGATTGGACTTAAACCAACTGTTGCCGCAATAAAAAAACACAAAACTATAGCGTTGGCTAATAAAGAAACTCTGGTTACAGGCGGAAACTACATAATGAGTTTAGCCAAAGAATACAATTCAAAAATACTTCCTGTTGACAGCGAGCACAGTGCAATCTTTCAATGCCTTATGGCAAACGATAAAAAGTTTATAAATAAAATAGTGCTTACAGCATCAGGCGGGCCTTTTAGAGGCAAAGATATAAATTTTTTAAAAAATGCAACCATAGATGATACACTGAAACATCCAACTTGGTCCATGGGCAAAAAAATAACCGTTGATTCCGCAACTCTGATGAACAAAGGATTAGAGGTTATTGAAGCTAAATTTTTATTTGACGTAGAACCAGAGCAAATTGAAGTAGTTGTTCATCCCCAAAGCATAATTCATTCAGGGGTTGAATTTACAGATCACTCAACAATTGCTCAGCTTGGTCTTCCAGATATGCATATTCCAATACAATTTGCCATATTTTATCCAAATCGAGTTAAAAACGACTATAAAAGCCTTTCCTTGGCTGAAATAGGAAAGCTTACTTTTGAAAAACCGGATTTAAATGTATTTAAGTGCCTGAGGCTTGCTTTTGATGCCTTAAAAGTTGGAGGAACAATGCCTACCGTACTTAATGCCTCAAATGAAGCTTGTGTAAATTTATTTTTAAACAAAAAAATAAGTTTCCTTGACATAGGGAACATTAATGAAAAAGTAATGCTTTCACATACACCTCAAAAAATTAATTCTTTAGAAACGATTCTGAAATCCGAGGAATGGTCCAGGAAAAAAGTAAAGGAACTATTGCCCGCCGATTTATAGAAATAGCATAGCCCGGTCAACAATAGTATACCGGGCTATATTTAATCAAGCATATCTTTAATTGCATTGTTGTTAATGTCATCATCCACATTTACGATTACTACGTCCATGCCGATTTTTAATATTTCCTCCCACTTGACTCTTCTTGCTTTAGACTTTCCAAGCATGCCCATAAACTTGCTTGCCTCTTCTATATAAAACGCTTGAATTTTACCTGCCTTTGTATCTATCTCCACATCATCAAACCTGCCCATGATTTCACCGTTTTTTATATTGATAACATCTTTCTCTATTATATCCCAGTAATTAGTCAAAGCATTCACCACCTTTATAAAAATGCGGAATCATATACTATAAAGTATGTACAACTTTTGTCAATTATGACTGATATGATTGAAAAACAAATTTACAAAAGTTACTTAAAATATACTTATGCTTTAATATACCAAAAAACACCACAAGTTTTTAATCACTTTGATGGTGTTTTAATTGGAACATATCGGCTAATTTGATAAATTTTTCATTCTTATAGTTAGCTACTTAAATCCCTTTTTAAGCTGGTTCAAAGCAGATTTCTCCAAGCGGGAAACCTGTGCCTGAGATATGCCGATTTCGTTTGCAACCTCCATCTGCGTCTTACCTTTATAGAAACGCATATCAACTATTTGCCTTTCTCTTTCCGTAAGATTGCTGATGCTGTCCTCCAGCGTTATCTTCTCAACCCATTTTTCATCAATATTCTTTTCATCTTTAACCTGATCCACAATATAAAGAGCATCCCCGCCGTCATTGTAAATTGGTTCAAACAGCGATATGGGATCCTGTATTGATTCTAAAGCAAATATAATTTCTTCTCTGTCAATGCCGATTTCATCAGCTATTTCAGTGATTGAAGGTTCTTTTGACTTTCCTGCCGAAAGCCTCTCCCTAACCTGTAAAGCTTTATATGCTGTATCTTTCATTGACCTTGATACTCTTATGGAATTATTATCCCTTAAATATCTCCTGATTTCTCCTATAATCATAGGAACAGCATATGTAGAAAATTTCACATCAAGAGAAAGATCAAAATTATCAATAGCTTTTATTAGTCCCACACAACCGATTTGAAACAAGTCATCAACTGGCTCATTTTTAGAATTAAATCTTTGAATTACGCTTAGCACAAGCCTTAGATTGCCCTTAATAAACTGTTCCCGCAGTTCATTGTCGCCTTCTTGGATTTTTTTAATCATACCTCTCATCTCTGATGGTTTAATTGTAGGCAATTGAGAAGTATTAACGCCACATATAACTACTTTGTTCATCATCGCTGTTTTCCCCTTTAAAAAATATTATCCCCCTTTAAAATTATTTCCCTGTATGTGCTTTTTATACGGCTTTATTAATTTCCTTTTTTAGTCTGTTAAGTATTTTCTTTTCAAGGCGAGATATGTATGATTGAGAAATTCCAAGCATATCAGCCACTTCTTTCTGAGTAAAACTCTTTGTATTATTAAGCCCGAATCTTAATTTCATAATTGTGTATTCTCTTTTGCTTAATTTTTTTATTGAATCATTCAAAAGACTTAAATCAACTTCGCTTTCCATATCCTTAAACACAATGTCCTCTTCAGTTCCCAAAATATCCGAAAGTAAAAGCTCATTTCCATCCCAGTCTATATTCAGTGGTTCATCCAGCGAAATTTCCGTCTTGGATTTGCTTACCCTCCTTAGGTGCATTAATATTTCATTTTCAATGCACTTAGAAGCATATGTTGCAAGTTTGATGTTTTTTTCTGCCTTAAATGTGTTAACAGCTTTTATAAGCCCAATTGTACCTATAGATATTAGATCCTCTACATTTATTCCCGTTGATTCAAATTTTTTTGCAAGATAAACAACAAGCCGCAAATTGTGCTCTATCAATATTGTCTTAGCTTCCTCGGAATCTTTAAGCCTTTTAATAACTTTCTTTTCTTCTTCCTGTGATAAGGGTGGAGGAAGCGTGTCGCTTCCTCCGATATAGTATATATCCTGAGAAAGTCCCAGCTTATTTATTATATAGTTAAACGATTTTATCAAAAAATCTTTAGCGTGATTTAACAAGCTCATTGTTCTGCTCCATCTCCCATTCCAGTATTTTATTAAACAATAAAGCATCATAATCTTCCCTGCGGCTTATTTTCTCAGTACACAATCCTATAATAGCATCCGCATTTATAATACTATTGTTCTTATTTTTTATTTCAATACTATCAGGTACAACGCAGACCATCATTCTGCCTTCACTGCTGATTGTATTGTACTTTATTATCCTTATGTTAGTTTTATTGTAGCTTCCATTCAATATTTCATAGCTGCTTCCTTTATTTTTATAAAACTCTAAAATGCCTTGATACAAATCTTCATCCAAAATATCCTTGATACTTTCAATATTCACCACCATTACAGGTTTCCCTGTCATAGGATCAGTAAGCTCATTACCGGTATCGATAAAGGCTTTCAATTTTTTGCTGCAGCCGCCTATTTTTACTGTTGTAATCCTCATGTAGTTGTTTTTTTCAGTCTTCGCCTTTATTTCCTTAAAAAAGAAATGCAATGCACCATACCCGCCAAATAAAGATATTACAATTGCATTTATCGTTACTTTGCTATAATTCAAATAATATAACCCACATATAATTCCTACCATTACCAATGAAGTTATGTAAAAGCACAGTATAACCCTTATATTTGTCAATATCCCCTTGGAATCAAAAGCAACCATAACCATTAAAACCGAAACACTGAATTTTACAATAAAACATGTCATGAATCCTTCACATATGTAAGCGGCAAGAACAACATACAAGGCACCTATCACAGAGGCGGCAATAATCCTTTTATAAATAATTATTCTCTTTATAAGCTTCCCTGTAATAAATAACAGAATAAAATCAATAAAAAAATTTTCAGCGAAGATATATTCAATATAATAAACCATCTCCACCTCACATAGTGTAATGATACCCATTATAAAGTATGGGGCAAAAATATTTTGTCATAACCTGTCTTTGAAAATAAAAAAAATGCATGTAAAATGAATATGTACATGCATTTTATATAGAACGATCATAAAATTATGATTTAATTTTATCTATCATTTCTTCCTTGTTTTTACCTTTTTCAAGTCCTTCGACTAATACCGCTGTTTTGGAAGTATCACCTATTAATATGCCGCCTGACAATACTCCATTTCTAAAGTACAGTTTCGTGAAATTTTTGCCGTCATAGTCCTTGTAAACATCATATTCTGCATTTTGGTCAGAGCCTATATCTCCTATAGAAAATACCTTTGAATCAAAAGCATTCAGCGTTGTTGAAGGTATAATTGTTTCATAAGTATAACTTCCTCCTGCTGCATTTATTCCGGCAGCCTTTCCCTGTTCGATAGCTTCGCTCCACAGAGCATAATTTATTCCGTTATATTCTGAGCAGTCCCCGCAGGCATACACATCAGGCACTGATGTTTCCATCTTATTATTTACAACAATAGCTCTTTTGATTTCAATACCACAGTTTTTTGCAATTTCGCTGTTTGCCTTGACGCCTGTCGAAATAATTACAATATCCGCATCTACTGTTTCCCCGTTGTCAAGAAGAATTCCCTTAGCACTGCTGTCACCTAAAATTTCCTTAGTCCCAACACCTTTTTTAAATGTAACCCCCGCTTTTTTTACTACTTTTTCCAATATTTCAGAAGCATCTGCATCAAGCTGCCTTGGGAGAATCCTGTCAGACATTTCGATTACAGTAACATCAAGGCCAATTTTGTTCAGCTCGCTTGCAGCCTCTAAACCTAATACGCCGCCGCCGATTACAGCTCCTGTCCTTTTATCCTTTGAATATTCCTTTATTGCCCTGCAGTCCTTCACATACCTTAAGGTAAATACTCCTTTCCTTTCTCTGCCGTTGAAAGGCGGAACAAACACTTCAGCACCTGAAGCAATAATAAGCTTTGTATATTCAAGTTCGCTGCCATCCTCCAAGATTATCTTTTTACTACCGGTATCTATCTTTGAAACAACCTTGTTTACCATAAGATTTACATTGTTTTCCTTGTACCACTTATCCTTTTTTATTGATATTGACTCAATAGTTGCATTGTCATTGCTGAGCATCTTTGAAAGCTGAGGTCTGTAATAACCTTTTACGCTCTCCTTGGAAATAATAGTCAACTCACATGATTTGTTTACTTTGCGTATTTCTGAAGCAGCACCCATGCCTGCTCCGCTGGCACCTATAATAATTATTTTTTCTTTTTTGTCGGAAACTATATCAGGTTTCCCTTCTTCCACCTTTACAAAATATTCGGAGCTAACTCCACAGGCAGGACATTTTTCAGGAGGAGCTGTTCCTTCCACTATCTCCCCGCAAACTGTACATTTCCATTTATATATTTTCACTTTATATACCTCCCGTATTTAATCAATATGTTACTTTATACCCATTTTACAGAATATTAAACCGGCTTATTACATATTTTGTATAACTATGTACCATCTGTAATTTGTAATAATCCCTGCAATAAACAGTTTATATTCATATAAGCCATATAAAAAATCCAATGATTTATTTCTCAGATACCAGCGCTCTAAAAATCATATATACATCACTATAATTTAATTTTGTATAATTAGTAAGATTTTTATAAATTCTGTTTTTTATTACTTTGGCTCCTCCGGCTTTTACATTATGAAACATCACTAATACCTGATTTTGATTACAAAATGTAAAAACATCACATTTTCTTAAAGATCTCCTTAAAAGCTCTGCAAATTCATTTTGGATGTTTTTTTTATTTTTATTGATATTTATTATGCATAAATAGTCATTTAAATTATCTCTTAGTGATTTTCGCTTTTGCATATTAAATAAAATTTTGAAAGATTTCATGCCACACTGCATAGCGCCTGACGGATTCATTTCTTTAAGTTTTCTGCTCACACTGTCAATATCAACATGTTCCTCTCTTGGAAGATAATTTCGTATTTTTTCCAATACTTCAGCAAAACCTTGTGGTTTTATATCTAATTCTTTTTCCAATAAATCCAATGAAAATTTATAGTGATCAACGGCAGCTTTCCGCCATCCTTGCTGCAGCATGGCTTCAATTAAATTTATATGGATATTTTCTTCATACGGTTCAATAAGAAGCGCTTCTTCACATAGTGATACAATTTTTTCTCTCTCACCTGTGTCTTTTAATATACTGATAAGTTTGTATAATGTTTTTAGATATAACCGCCGATAATAATTTCTTGTTGGAACAAGCCAAACCTCATATGCATTATCTGAAAGATATGAACCCCTATACAATTTTAATGCTTTCTGATAAAGTGCGACGGAGGTTTCAGTATCATATTCCAACCTTAAATCCGCCTGCTCTATAAGATGCTCAAATTCATCCACATCAAGTAGAAGGTTTTCCCCGATTTTTAAAAAATAGTACCCATTAGTGAAACTAATGACCATGTATTTGGGTTCATCCGCATCTTCAGGCAAAAATGATTTAATTAACTTCCTTAATCTGAATATCTGAGTCCTGAGCACATTCTTAGGATCTTTAGACTTGCTGTCTGCCAACAAATTGTCAATAATGGTTTCAGGAAGAAGTTTTTTGTTCCTAAAGGTAAGAAAAAATTCAAATAGTTTGCACAGTTTATATTTACGCCCTGTTTGTTTAAGAACAGATTCCCCGTCTCCTTTTATATCAAATCCACCAAACGTATTTATGCAGAATTTCATAATTGTCTGCCCCCATTTACAATTACAATTTATTCCATTATACAATTCATAAGACAATTTATCAACAAACGATTTTATTCATTCATTTTCGTCATAATTCTTATGAAAATTCCATAAATACAAGCACACAACACTATTTATTTTTATTGGATTGTATCAGATCTTTCACAAACAGTGACGGATTGCCGGGGACTACAATATTTAATTCTTTTCGTGCCCTTGTCATGCCTACATAAAATATACGGCGTTCTTCTTCCATCTCCCTTTCATATTCTTCTTCCGATACGTTCCTATTTTCAGAAGGAAACTCCCCTTCGATATTGTCAATCATATATACAACGTCATATTCCAGACCTTTTGCACTATGAATAGTTGTAAGTGTAAATCTTGAATTTTTATTTTCAGAAGCACTTTTTATAACATTCTGAAGATTGTTTATTTTTATTATAAATTCTTTAATATTAACACAGTAAGAACCTATTTCCTCCAGGATCTCCAGTATATGCATAGAATTAGCAAGGCTGCCGCGGCCTTCAGCCTGCATCCTTTCCAGATAGCCCATGTATTCCAGCCCTGTTTTTATAAACTTTACAGCATCTTTAGGTCTTAAATTATTTATATAGTTTATATCCTCTTTAAACTGGCGTATTTTATCATACACATAGTAATCAAAATTCTTGCAATTGTTTAAAATATCAAAAACAGTCAAATCATTTCGTGGGCTTTCAACAACAATCCTGCACATATTTTTTGTAAAATACGTATAACTTTTATAGTAAATCCTTGAAAATGCACCCCTGTCCATGGGATTAAGAGCTAAATTTAAAAAAGCGAGTACATCATAAAGGACCGGGCTAGTAAAAAACTTCGTTTTATCCTCTTTAATATAAAAATTTATATTATTTTCATTAAAGTTAATTGCTAAAATCATGACAGACATATTATACCTATACAATATTCCCACAGTACCTTCAGCCGTTCCCGTCAATCGCTCTGTAAGCAGCTTAGCCTGTTCCCTTCTGCTCTTTACTTTTATTATATTTATTTTATTTTCTCCCAGGTTTTTAGTATTGATTGCCTTCTTGTATCGTTTTTTGTTCCTTGATATAAAATTTCCGGCACCTTCTACTATATATTTATCTGACCTGTAGTTATTGTCAAGATAAAATATTTTCCCGCCTTTATAAATATTTTTAAATTCAAGCATGAACTCAGGATAGCTTCCCCTAAAAGAATATATTGCCTGATCGTCATCGCCTACCATAAACAAATTATGGTCTGTTATCATCTTTATAATTTCATGCTGTATTTTGGAGGTATCCTGTACTTCATCCACCTGAATATATTGAAACATATTTTTTATGTAATTTTTAAAATAGTCAGAATTCAAAATTATTCTATATGCGTACAAAAGCATATCATCAAAATCAATTAGCCTATTTTGCGATTTGTAGCTTTTGTACGCTTTATATATTTTGTCAAACCCTTTTATTTCAATCCCAAAATCACTGTATTGTGCAGGGTCTATCATCATGTTTTCAACATAGCTTATTGCAGATGCAAGGTTTTCTATTTCTTCCTGGGTGACATAATTAAAATATGATTTGGAGTAATAGGATTTCAATATATTGCCAAGTACGTGGTGATTATTTCTAAGTAAATTAAAACTAATTCCTTTTTTCTTATAAAAATTTCTTAGGATTTTATATGAAAAAGCATGTATAGTAGAAAATTCGGCTTTGTTCCCATACATTCCACCAAACAGTGATTGAAACCTGTCTTTCATGTCATTGGCCGCCATTTTAGAAAATGTTATGGTCAGAATTTTTCTGCTGCACTTTTTTTCATACAAAATTTTCCCCGCTCTTGCAATGGTAACAGTAGTCTTACCAGAACCTGCAGTTGAAAGCACAAGGGCATTGCCTTTATCAAAAGAAACAGCCGACCTTTGCTGGCTGTCCAGTTCCATATTCTTTACATTTTTCAAGAAATCAAAGTATTCCATACTGCACCCAATATTACATCAGATATATGAGCATGCTCATAAATGTTGCCGCTATCATTCCTACAGCTAATACCAAACAAATAATTCTTTTCATATTATTTGCCTTTTTATATTTGTTCATGTTCATCCTCCATTTCCTACAATCATAATATATATTCTAACATATTAATTATAATTTTTACAGTTTGAAATTTGCTATTTTTTATTTTCTAATCCTAATTGTTTCTCTTTTGCCATTTCATTCGATTCTTACCGTCCTGATTAGAGTATAGAAATACGAACTCTTTATTTCGGCATACAAAATTTGCCTTGATGTTATCCGGAGTAATGTTGTATAATTACTTTATTATTAATTAAAAACAAAGTTTCAACTGCCCTTGCCGTAAATATATCTTGAAAGCATTGATAATAATCACTGAATCTAATGTAAATACAACAGCAATTATGAAAGCGTATTATTTATATGATTTATAATAAAATTAAACATGCCAAATATAAGAAATTAAAAGTTATAATAGCTGCACTGCTTATAATCTTTGCGATTATTACCGCAATGAATGCAATAATCGAGCCGTCAGGTTATATCAGGCCTGATTATGCAAAGTCTGACATAACATCAATATTGGAAAAAAACAGCCTGTCTACGGATGATTACAAAGAATTATTTTATCAAACAGGGCTTGGTAAAACTGCTATTGATGAAGTCCTGAAAAGTAAAGGGGGAAAAGAAAGGATACTAAAATTTCAGAAAAATTTTTTTATAGATAAAAGAACCTTATGTGAAAAAATAGGAATAATTACAAGTCAGGAGTCAATAGTTAACAACGAGGGCAAACCAATGTACGGTTTTGATATTGCAACATATAAAAACGGGTACGTGTTAATAACAAAGGCCACCCACTCTCTTGGATGGCGCCATGGACATGCGGCAATTGTGACAGATGCTGAAAACAACGAAACATTGGAAGCAGTAATATTAGGAAGCAATTCCCAACTTCAAAACATAAACAAATGGAGAATATACCCTTCATTTATAATGTTGAAATTAAAAGATGCTTCACAGGAAACATTGGATAAAATAGCAGAATTTGCAAAGTCTAATTTATATGACGTTCCTTACGGCCTTACTGTTGGTTTAACCGAGCGAAAAAATCCGGAACCAAAAAATATCCGTTCAACCCAATGTTCCCATCTTGTATGGTATCCTTTTATGCAGTTCGGCTATGACGCCGATTCGGACGGCTCCTGGCTTGTTACTCCTAAGGACATGGCAAACAGCGATTTGTTTGAAATAGTTCAGATTTACGGAGTTGACCCTGGGAATATATGGCCATGATGCAAACAAGAATGATTATGAAATCCCAAGTAGATCACAAATTGTGAGCAAGTATATTTTACTTGCATTAATAACATCTTCTATATCAACATTTTCATTGTAAGAATGAATTCCTTCCGTATTTGACGGGCCGTACTGTATTGTAGGTATGTTTAACTTCCTGTAATAATTAGCATCACTTGATGCCCATTGATATGCAGGAAGAACTTCTATTTTCCATATATCCTCAGCATTTTTCCTAAGTGTTTGAACAATTTGGGAATCGATTGGGGTACTGTTCCCAAAATTTTTCCAGTCTGCCTCATATTCTACTCCTTCTACGCAGCTTTCTTTTATCATTTCTCTTATTTCATGTTCAAGCTGCCTTAGATCAATACCTATAGGCAAACGCATGTCCACGTGTGCTTCACAAAAATCCGGAACCATATTAAGCTTGTTTCCTCCATTGATCGTTGCTACATTTGCGGTAACATGGTCAATTACATTTTCTACTCCGGGAACATTAAGCTTAGTTTTTGCTATATATTTTGAATTGGACAGTGCTTCCTGCTGATCAACGGTATATTTCCCTCCTATTCTTCGAAGCCTCCCTATGTTCTGAAGAACTTTGGAAAGTTTCAATATTGCATTATCTCCTTTATAATTCTCTAAACTACCGTGGGCAGTTTTTCCGTATGCTCTTAATATAAGCTCATTAGAACCTTTCTGGCCTATCTCAATAGTATATCGCGATGTAGGCTCTGCTACCAGACATGCGTCAGCACCCTTTGCATACCCCTGTTGGCAAAGCCACTTGGTACCGTATTTACCTCCTGTTTCCTCATCGGACACTATGTGCAGTCTAATGTTACCGTCAAGCTGTGCACCTGACTGTTTCAATAATTTCATAACAAATAATGCACAGGCAATGCCTGCTTTCATATCAGAAGTACCTCTTCCTAAAATTTGAGTATCTGTTATATTTCCTCCAAATGGATCAAATTCCCACTGAGATAAATCTCCGGCAGGAACTACATCCACATGTCCGTTTATAATTATACTGAAACCTTTATCTGAACCGATCTCAGCTAAAATACAAGGGTGATCCGCATTTGCAGCTACCTCTTGTACTTCTATACCTGCATCTGATAGATATTTCTTTACAAAATCTATTATTTCACGCTGACTGCCTATAGGGTTTTCACTGTTTATTTTAATTAGATCAGACGTCAGCCTGACAAGTTTTTTTTCATTATTTTCTAATAAATTATATAGTTCTTTTCTGCATATCATTTTATTTTTCCCTCCAATTATTTAAAAACATCATTAATACAAAAAACAAGCAACCTTATGTCCTTCATTTGCCTCAGAAAGTTCCGGCGTTTGTGCAAAACATTTATCCATAACATATGGACATCTTGTTGAAAGTGAACATCCTTTTTGTTCTCCTATTGGGCTTGGAATTTCGCCCTTGAGCTCAATCTGTTGATGCTTTTCGAAGGGGCTTTCAGGGGGTATGGCAGAAAGCAAAGCCTGAGTATAAGGGTGCATAGGATTATTGTATACTTCTTCTGCACGGCAGAGCTCTACAATTCTGCCAAGATACATTATAGCAATTCTGTCACTTACATGCTTTATTACGCTTAAATCATGAGAAATAAATATGAGAGTCAAATTATGTTTCCTTTGTAGTTCGTTTAAAAGGTTAAGCACTTGAGCCTGTACAGATACATCGAGTGCTGAAACAGGCTCGTCGCACACCATTATCTTTGGATTAAGTGCAAGTGCTCTTGCAATATTTATTCGCTGTCTCTGCCCGCCGGAGAACTCATGGGGGTATCTATAAATATACTGTGAATCCAATCCTACTTCCTGCATAAGCGATGATACCTTATTTATACTATCAGTACCTTTTGAGATGTTATGAATTTTCATAGGTTCTTCGATTGCAGCTCCTGCTGTTTTTCTTGGATCAAGAGATGAATAAGGATCCTGAAATATCATCTGAATATCTTTACGCAGTTCCTTTAATTTACTGCCTTTTTTATTTACGATATTTGTTCCGTTATAAATAATTTCTCCGTAGGAAGCTCTATGAAGATTAACAATACAACGGCCGAAAGTTGATTTTCCACAGCCTGATTCTCCAATAATTCCTAACGTTTCTCCTTCTTCAATATCTATGCTTATATTGCTTAAAGCATGGAGCTCCTGGGGTTTTTCAAACAGCTTGCTTCTCCTCAGTTTAAAGTTTTTGCTTAAATTTTTTATTTGAAGTATAGATTTTTCACTCATTGATTTGAACCCCCTCTTTCAAGCCTCTCAGCAAATGTCTGTCTATGGCATGCCACAAAATGCCCCTTTTGTATTTCCATAAGCTGAGGAACCTCTTTTGTACAAATTAATTGTACATATGGGCATCTGTTATAAAAATTGCAGCATTTACCGGTTAGTCTCAAATCAGGCGGTGACCCGGGTATAGTTGTAAGTTTTGTCTTCATATAGTCGCTCAGCTTAGGCATAGAGTCCAAAAGACCCCACGTATACGGATGCATCGGCTCTGAATACAGCTCACCTGCAGAAGCATATTCAATAGTTTTTCCTGCGTACATAACCATTACCGTGTCACACATTTCCCACACAACTCCAAGATTATGAGTTATAAGGAGAATTGCCGTATTAAGGTCTTTCTGCATCTTTTTCAAAAGTTTAAGAACCTGTGACTGCACTGTAACATCTAATGCCGTCGTAGGTTCGTCAGCTATTACAAGCTTTGGATTTTTGCATATTGCCATTGCTATTATAACTCTTTGACACATACCGCCGGACAGCTCATACGGATAGGAATTCATACGATTTTCAGGATTGGGAATTCCCACCTTTCTAAGTGAATCAACAGCAATTTTCCTTGCTTCTTCCGCAGACACATTTTGATGGGCGCAAATCATTTCGCTCATCTGATCTCCTACTTTAAATACAGGATCCAGTGATGACATAGGGTCCTGAAATATTACAGCAATATCTTTACCACGAAAATTCAACAGCTCTTTTTTGGTAAATGATAACACGTCCCGGCCGTCAAAAATTATATTGCCTGATTCTATTTTACCTGTATTTGGAGGCAGAAGCCTTATGATAGAAGAAGCCGTCATGCTTTTTCCTGAGCCTGATTCACCAACCACACCCATAGTCTTTCCTTTTTCTATATTGAAGCTTACGCCATCCACAGCCTTTACAACTCCTCCGGCCAAATGCAAATAGGTTTTAAGATTGTTCACCTGAAGCAGAGTTTCTGTCATATTGCTCCTCCCACTGATTCTTTTCTTTCATGTCATTAAAAGCTTCGATTATTTCATCATATTTTTTAGGATCGGACAATATATCTACTGCCGTCATTGCCATAGCTTTGGCTCCTACCATTATGGCTCTGTGTCCTTGAGGCCCTCCAACTGCTTCTTCAAATTCAGGAGTGTGTCCTCTTAAATATGGAACCACCTTTACATATGATTGAAGAGCAGGTATCTTATGAGTTAAATTTCCTACATCAGTAGTTCCGATTCCCAGTTCTCTCCTTCTGGGCATAACTTTTTCACCCAATTCCGTGAAATTATCCGCAAGTAAGTTTTCAATGACAGGATTGTTCCTAATATCTTCATATGAATAGCTGTCAATTTTGTATTCAAATTTTGTTTGAGTTGCCTTTGCCAGGCTTTCGCAAACATTAACCAGCCTGTTAAGCAACTCAATTTTATACTTCATATCAAATGAACGCACTGTAAATTTAGCTTGGCAATGATCCGGAATCATTATAGGATCGTCCCCGCCCTTGGTAATAATGCCGAGTATTTTACCTCTGTCAGCAATTTCAAGCCGCATAGCATTCAAAATATTAAAAAGTTCCAAAACCGGTGTTAAAGCACTTATTCCTTCCTCCGGCCATGTTGCTGCATGTGATTTTTTACCATAAAAATCAACTATTACATCCGTCTTGGAATATGAAATATCATTTATGACAGTCTCATTTGCAGAATGAATTATCATTGCAGCATCAAGACCATTGAACGCTCCATTTTCCAGCATTATGACTTTACCTCCTCCGCCTTCCTCGGCAGGAGTGCCAAATACTGTAACCGTTCCTCCAAGATCATCTATAACACTTTTTAAAGCTGCTCCGGCACCAACTGCCATTGCTGCCATCAGGTTATGTCCGCAGGCATGCCCCATTCCAGGAACTGCATCGTATTCACCTAAAAAGCCTATATGAAGCCCCGGTTTTCCACTTGAGTAAGTTCCCTTGCAGGCTGTTTTCAACCCTGACAAACCTGTTTTTACTTCAAATCCAAATTCATTTAACAGAGAAGAAAAGGATTCACATGCAATATATTCTTCAAAATTGTATTCCGGGTTATTCCATATTTTATCGGATAATGCAATTAATTTAGGCATAATCGCATCAACCTTTTCTTGTGCTATATTTTTATAATTCATAAATTCACCTACTTCTACTTTTTCATTTTGGGATCCAAGACATCTCTTATCCCGTCACCTAAAAGATTAAAACCAAGAACGGTTATAAGAATGAAAAATCCTGAAATCGTTGCTATGTGAGGAGCCGTAACAAGATAGTCCTTTCCTCCCCTAAGTATATTCCCCCAAGAAGCCGTAGGTTGTGAAATACCAAGACCAAGAAAACTTAGTGCAGCCTCCGATATTATGGAACCTGCCACATTAAGTGTAGCCTGTACAATAATTGGTGAAATAGAATTAGGCAATATGTGACTAAACAAAAGCCTCGTGTGTGAAGCTCCCAATATCTTTACCGCATTGCAATATTCTTCATTTTTAACAACTAAAACCTGTCCTCTAACGATACGTGCAAATATAGGAACATTCGATATACCTATGGCAAGAATTACATTGAACACCCCTGATCCGAGAATTGTCATCAAAAGGATCGACAGCAAAACAAATGGAAATGCCATCATTCCGTCCATTACACGCATTATTATAGAATCTGTAATTCCTCCGGCATATCCGGAAATCAAACCTAAAAATAAACCGATAATTCCACCTACAAGAGTTGCACCTACAGCAACCAGTATTGAAATCCTCGAGCCGTATAATATACGGCTTAAAAGGTCACGGCCAAATTCATCAGTACCGAAAACATGTCCCATATTTCCTGGCTTAACATAGGTATTACCCAGATCAATAACATTTGGATCATAGGGGGATATTACATCAGCAAAAATAACCATAAAAACCATTATACAAATTATAATCAAGCCAAACATAGCTGTTCTATTTCTTTTTAATTTGTTCCAGGCATTGTTAGCCTTTCGTTCTTTTTTTATTATCTCCGCCTGAGCTGTAACACCCAATATGTCATTCGCATTACCGTCCATTACGCTCCCCCTTTTCCTGAATAATTAACCTTAGGATTTATCATCATATATACTATGTCGACAATAAGGTTAATAAACACAAATGCCAAAGCAGTGAACAATACCGTACCTTGGATAAGCATATAGTCTCTGTTTTCTATGGCTCCTACAATGAGAGTCCCCATTCCCGGCCAAGAAAAAATTGTTTCTGTCAATATTGCTCCTGTAAATGAACTTGCCAACTGCATTCCCAGTACTGTAACTATGGGAGGAAGTGCATTTTTTAAAGCATGCCTGTATATTACAGATCTTTCTTTCAATCCTCCTGCTCTCAGGGATTTAATGTATTCAGCATTTATAACTTCAAGCATGCTGGAACGGGTAATCCTGGCAAATGTAGCAGTAGGTATGGTAGCAAGACAGCCCACCGGAAGCACCATGTGCGATATTACATCCCAAAGCCCTATTTCAATAGAACCCATACCAAGAGATGGAAGCCATCCAAGATTTACGCTGAATAAAAGAACGAGCATCAGACCTAACCAAAATATAGGCATTGAAACACCTATGAGAGCTAAGACCATTGATATATAGTCAAAGGCTGTGTACTGTTTTACAGCTGAAACAATGCCTATGGGTATACCTATTAAAACGGCCAGTACGATGCTTGTAAATGCAATTATTAATGTATTAGGAAGTCTACTAAAAATTAAATTCATTACAGGCATATTATATGAATAGGATGTACCAAAATCGCCTTTAAATAAATTTCCTAAATATCTTATATATTGATCCCATAAACTGTCATTTAATCCAAGTTCCTCAGTAAGTTTTTCAACATCCTCTACAGATGCCTGGGGCCCCAATACAGTTGCAGCAGGATTGCCGGGAATCATTCTCGTTATAACGAAGGTTATAGAAACAACCACAAGTATAGTAGGTATAATTTGCAGCAGTCTGTTTAAAATCGTTTTTAGCATTATATCACCTCATTAATTACGTCAAGGGGTTTAGACAACATTTATTTTATTTTGCAGCCTTCCAAACATTTACTTCTTCATTAACCAGAAATATTTGATCGTCAGCTCTCTGAACTAATCCTTGGACTTCAGGTGCAACCCCCCAAATTACCTTTTCATTACCATAAAAGATACCGGGATATTCTTCGGTTATGACTTTAAGAGCTTTTTTGTAAATCTCTGCCCTCTCATCCTGTTCAGTAACACGCAAAGCATCTGAAAGAAGCTTATCAACTTCCTCATTACTGAATCCTTGTCCATTCCCTAACGAACCGATAGCATCTGATGCAAACATTTTATTTAAGAAGAAATACGGGTCAGGATACCATGTCCAGGACATGCCAAACATATCTGCTTCTCCCTTGGAACCAATTTCACTAAAAGTTCCCCATTCTGAAGTTTGAATATCAAGATCTACATTAAGGTTCATTTTCAGATACTGCTGAACTATAGTAGCCATTTTTTCTCTTAAAGCTGTATTTGCGATATGCAGAGTCATACTGAAACCATCAGGATATCCTGCCTCTGCAAGAAGCTCCTTAGCACCTTCAGGATCATAAGCTGGAACAATTTCTTCCAGTGATTTATCATATCCCCAGGAGCCCGGAGGTAACGGTAAAGAAGCAACTTCAGCCTCTCCATATTGGTATACACCTTTTACCAATTCTTTTGTATCAACTGCTTTTATTAGTGCTTCTCTCACCTTTTTATCGGCAGTTGGTCCTTTAACCTGGTTAAAATATACATATGAAACATGCAGACCTGGAGTTTCCATTAATTCTATATTTGGATCTTCTCTTATTATTTTAACAGCTTCTCCACTAAGCTTTTCGGAAAAGTCAATTTCTCCGGTTCTAAGGGCATTAGCCATTTGGTTTATATCTGTAATAACTTTAAATGTAACTCCGTCCAGATAAGGTTCCTGAGCCCAGTATTTTTCATTTTTAACCAGAACCGCTTCTTCGTCATATTTGAAATCCCTCATAATGAATGGACCGGATCCAACAAGGTGATTTCCGAATTCATCACCCCAGCCCTCTACTTCTTCTTTTGGCACTATTGAATTCCCTGAATTAGTTAAAGCTGTAAGAAATGCTGAATTTGGTTCTGGCAAATGTACTATTACATTAAAATCATCAGCTACTTCAACGCTTTCAATCATATCCAGCCTGTTCATTGCCGAAAGTTCATGGGAGCGTTCAAGAGAATACTTAATATCGTCCCCTACAACCTGCCTACCGTCCTGGAATTTACCCGGATGAAAGTATACATCATCTCTCAGAGTGAAAGAATAATCTTTTCCATCATCACTTACAGTCCATGATTTTGCAATACTGGGGACTATTTCAGTTAAATCCATTTTATACGCTACTAAAGTATCTGCCACATTTTGAATAATTTGTGACTCATATGTTCCCGTGTATTTTACAGGATCAAGATTTTTCGGTGATGCTGACAACCCAATTGTAAGAATACCGCCATCTTGAGGTTCATCAGGAATATCAATTTTATTCTTTACCGGTGCTGTATTTTCTGTTGCTGTTCCGTTTACACCTTGTGAGGAATCGCTGTTATTGGAACATCCTGCAAAGGAACTAATAGCCATTACTACAACCAACAATAAAGCCATTGCTTTTTTCTTCATCTTTTTTACCTTCCCTTCCTTAATATAAATATATAATTTTCTTTATTCAATATATGTATCATATTTATTGAACTGTTTATTAACATACTGCTTACCAGCTATTGAAGATTTCCCCCAATATCCTGGCAATTAAGGTTCTTGCAAGGACTACGCTCTTACCTGTGGATTCTGCCACTTTCTTTTTCATTTTTCTGGTATAACCTATGCAGTCCATAACTATAATTTCAGCACTCGTATCCTTAAGCTGTTCTATTGCCTCCTGCAGCTGATCCTGTTGCGAATAAGGTGAAGCTACAGCTACATTCAGCTTAGCCGAAGACGACTCAGACCATTTCTTTATGCACTGATTAACCTGGTCACTTTTTGGAATTATTAAATCAAGCTCTTTATTCTTTAGAAGTTTCGGGACAACACTATGGATAATCTGCTGAGGGTACAACAACGGTTTAACTGATTTAAATACATCCGGAAAAACTCCGGTACATATTAACAATATAACATCCGCCCCTTGCGCTTCCAGGAATTCTATGCATTTTTGAATTTTCGGGAGCACGTGTCTTTCTGCAAATTTTACCTCAGTACCGTCTTTCATCCTGGAAACTAATATATAATCATCTTCTTTTGTGTCAAGGTTCAAAATTTCCTCATAAGTCATACCGTCCAATGCTCCTGACTGGATGACTTCAACACCTTCTCCCAAAAACTCAGTAATTTCTGATATGACATCATCCCTAGGTGACTGGCCTACGGTTATAACTCCAAGTTTTTTTCTCATAATATACCTTCTATTTCCCCAAAGTTTGTATATGATTCATACTTCCATATAACTCCTTTAACCTTTGGAATTCCTTTTTATTATAAAAACTGCAATTCCCTCTTCCATATTGTTTTGCTACTTCAATTACGAATCTGGCGGCCTGCTCCACGTCAAGAGGATGGCTTGCACCTGTGGCGCATCCGGGCACTGTTGTTTCTGTCGTAATTGCTACACCCACAACAGGAGACGATGTTGCTGTAGCAGGCTGAAGTATACTGTTTAAATGATATATATCATTGCCATATGGTGTAATATCCTGTGTTGTTATAGGAAAAACTACAGGCAGCTTACCTGTTGTATATTCCATAATATCAAGCAAATCATCACTAATTTTCAATATATATCCTTCTTTCACAGTAGGTGATATTGCAAATCCATTTTTATTGATAATACGATTTCCTTTTGTAGTATCAATAGACAATATTGCATCAAGTTCACCACTTACTTCCTCCTTATTTACAGTAGCCATATCAACCGGAGAACCCATGAAGGAAACAGGCTTGTGCGGCTGAGTAGGTGCATCAGGGCAAATATGAGTAGAAATTACAACATCACCATCTAAATAATCACCTTTGTTCTGCATGTCCAAAATCTTTGATGCTACAGCCAGTGCAATCAAGGCACCATCACCGTCAGAAACCATTCCTATGGCTTCCGGCCTTGCTCCGATTCCTCCTAATCTTCCTAAGATACCTAGAGTTGGTGCATCCATACCTTTTGATTTGCCTTTTTGTCCAGGTATCTTAATTCTTATAAAATCAGTTTCTCCTTCATCTCCTGAAAATGTTCTAATTTCTATATATTTTGCGCCATAGGTTTCAAGGTATTCCTTTACCTTCTGTCCGTTTGCATCAGAAGAATCAATTTTATCATATACTTCCATTATCTGTTTTAAAACCATTTTAAGCCCCCTGCTTGTTGTTATATTTATGGTATAATTATTAGTATACTATTATAACAATAAATTGTTATGATACAATACTATAAAGTCATAAAAAATAAAGTCTTTTTTTATGACTTAACATAAAACTCAAAGACTTTATCTAATTATTGTACGTTATTATAACCTTATTAATTTCATGAGTTTTATGCCCATCTGCAAAGCAAATATGCCTTCTGAATCAAAAGGTGAATATCCTGTAATTTCCATGATTCTGTTGAGTCTGTACCTTAATGTTTCAACATGAATAAACAGCTTTGAAGCAGTAATTTTATTGTTCATGTTGTATCTGAAGTAAGCTTCCAATGTTTCTACCAGGTTCGCATTATGTGTTACGTCATAAATTTCAAGTTTTTTTATGGTTTTTTCATAATATTTTTTTATTTCATCATCATTTTTCAAAGGATATAACAGCTTTATCGTATCCAAAGAATTGAAATATACTATATTGTAGTTGCTGAACAAAACAGCTAAATGAGCTTCATTGTACATTTTTTCTATATTGTTGAGTGTTCTGTATGTATTGGAGACACCCATAGAAACCAAGAATTTATCTTTAAAAGAATTTATATTATGAAATACAGAATTTACTATTTCAGACAAATACTCGCCTGGCTCCAGTTTCATAAATACAAATATGCTGTTATCATTATCAGTAACCAAATAACTATCGTAATCTTTTAGCTTGCTCACTTCATCGTGAACAATATAATTGAAATCGTCATCGGTAGTATCGTCAAATATATTTGATTTGAAACATAATCCAACAATATAACCGTCATCTTTATCCCATCCCAAATCCTTTTCAACATTAAAATAAAATTCATCAGGCAGGTCTCTATTATTTATCAACATATCAGCCAGTGTTTTTTTGAATTTAGGCTGATTAAATTTTAAAAACCTGTCTTTCTCTATTCTTGATGAAATAATGGATACCCCAAACTCTATAGCTCTTTGTTCAAGTTCTTCAGTTTTTCTGTTATTAACAATATACACGTAAGCAATAACCCGCTCATTTTTCATTACAGGATATATACTTACATATGAACTTTTAACCTTTTTATTAATATATGAAATTTTGCGGTTATTTGATAATGAGTGCTCCCATGTGCCAAAAGGAATCATAGAAGATACATCATTATAACAAGGCATATTAATAATACTTTTACTAACTAGCTTTAACAGCCTGTCAAATAAAAACACATTCGAATTAGAGATATTGGAAAGCGAACATATTATTTCATTAATATCCTTGTCCACAAATGATAAATTCAGAAGCTTTTTATATATATTGTTAAGATTAAGGATATATTCATTTTTACGATAAAATAAACGATAATAGAATGTTGAAACCATTTCGGTGTATACAACATTGTAGGGAATCTTAATAATCGGTATACCATAACAGTTTGCATCTGATATAAGTTTTTCACTTACTTCGCCGAAATAACGCCCTTCCTTTATGGCAATTGCCGAAACCCCTTTGTTATAAGCAGACTCAATCATAGTTTGTTTCAGTTCATCTCTGCCATTGAACGCATATCCGGCAGTAGCCAGAAACTCTCCTCCTTCAAGCCAGTTTATTCCCTCAGGGGTCTCAAGTATTGTTATATGCCTGCACCTGTTATGTAATCCATTCTTTCCGCCAAGTATTTTATACCCTTTCAACATAGACAAGTCTAATACTTCTTTTACACTTAGGCTTTCTTTTCCGCTTTTATCTATTCCTTCCTGCAATATTCTATATGTATTTTTTTTCAATAGACCCACCTCTTTATGATTTTACGGTGTTTACTTCATTACTAAAAAAATGATAAATATTTAAAAAAAGCATCTCATAAAGAAATGCTTTCTCTACATTAGCTATAAGAACTATAGGTCTTCGTCTTTTCCACTGTCGTCCTCATCGGAATTATCATCGTAATCTTTGTCGTCGAAATCAAAATCGTAGTCATCGTCATAGTCATCATAGTCTTCGTAGTCATCGTCATCTTCTTCAATTTCCATGTCCCCGAATACTTCCTTTTCAACTTTTGACAAATCTTCATCTAATACATCCAAATACTCGTTAACGTCGTCCTGTTCATCAGCTATGCTGTTCATTCCGTCTGCTATTTCTTCGATAACATCCATTAATGCATTAAACAGCCTGCCTTCTTTAGAATCGGCCTTAACATCCAGACCATCGGCCAGACCCTTTAAATAAGAAATCTTTTCATACAAAAAATCCATGCCTTGCCTCCTTAAACTCTTGATAGATATTCACCTGTTCTGGTGTCAATCTTTATTTTATCTCCTATCTCAACAAAAAGCGGAACCAATATTTTAGCACCGGTTTCTGTTGTAGCTGGCTTTGTAGCACCTGTTGCAGTATCACCTTTAAATCCCGGTTCTGTTTCTGTAACTTCCAGCTCGACAAAGTTTGGAGCTGTTACTTGAAAGGGCTGGCCTTCATAAAATTTCATCTGAGCAAAATCATTTTCTTTTATATAAGTTATGGCATCAGCTACCTGATCTTTACTTAACGGAATTTGTTCAAATGTATCCGGATCCATAAAATAATATAAATCGCCATCATTATATATATACTGCATATCTTTTGTTTCTATACGTGCCAACGGGAATTTTTCCGTAGGATTAAAGGTTTCCTCCCTAATAGCACCTGTTATTATATTCTTCAATTTAGTTCTGACAAAAGCTGCACCTTTACCCGGTTTAACGTGCTGAAAATCCACTATTTGCCATAATCCGTTATTCCAGGATATAGTAATGCCTTTCTTAAAATCACCTGCTGAAATCATTTGTCTCCTCCTTATGTACATTATAACCAGCAAACTGCTGCTTATTCCACTATGATAGTCCTGCCTGTGGCGGGAACGATTGTAACACTTTTGGATTTACCTGTCTTAGTATCCGTCACAGTAAAAGTCCCCGGATGAATAGGCGTTCCGTTAATTTTAAAATACAACGGACCGGTTCCGGTATAGTTAATTGTATATCTTTCTTTATACAATACAGTTTTGACAACTTTATGCTCATTTCTCAAATAATATTTTCTTTCATCGGAATTTACCGTAATTTGATATTTAGGTGAAGAATGCTTCATGGCTTCTATCTGGACAAATCTCACATCAGATAAAAATTCACCCGACATCTTATCTATATAGCCAAAATCCATGTTTATTTTAGGAAAACTAATTGCCAAAATAATTCCGATTAAAGAAAGTACCGTGATTACTTCAAAAAGAGTAAATCCTTCATTTTTCATTAGCACTCCCATTAAATATCACATATTTCATTTTATAAAGCAAATCAATATTTGTCAATGCTTTAATTTCTTAAGTTTTAGCTTCTTAAGTATTTTATTTTAAAAATATTTATTATTTTACCATTTTTATATTGTTTCTCATATAAACCAGCTGTTCCGTTTCATATATATGTCCTTCCTTTTCCAGACAGAGGGTGAATTTCAAAGCATGTGTATCGGCAAAAGTTCTACCTGCGGGATAAGGCGCTGCCTTTAATTCAGATACGTATACACCTAACTCGACATCAGCTGAATCATCCCAACAACTATTCCCATAATAAATTTTATTGCTGTGAACTTCAAAAATATAATAATTATTGATTTCATTTCCGTATTTCAATGATATCTTTGAAATATTGAACTCTTTTTCTGAATTTATCACACTTGAAGTATCCGATTTTATTAAAGCAACATTTTTGGATTTCATAACTTTGTCTGAAACAAAGTTTATAATATATTGTGTCTGAAACTGAAGCTCAGATTTGTTTTTCAATGTTTTAAAATTTTTTAAACTAGTTATAAACACCGACATGATAAGAACAACAAGAATACTCATAATAGCGGCTGATATTAAAATTTCAATTAATGTAAATCCTTTTTTGTTTTTCATATGATCACTCGCTATGTCTGAAAATTTTCGAAATGAAGAAACCCTGTAAAATCTGTATTCCCTGATTTGGTATCCAAATATCCCGGAATTAAAATTATAATATCTACAGCCGTATATTTTTCCACTTTAGATTTGTTCTCATATTTAGATCTAACCCTTAAGGTTAACCGATCGTCAATAAAAACAATCCTTCCGCTGTTAAGCACCTCAATGAGAGGGTTGCCGGTACTCTTAACACATCCTGCAGCATTAGATTCTATATAAAGTTTATAATTTTTTTCAAATGTATTTGAAGCGCCGATCAAATCATCAGGATACATCTTCAAGTAGTCACCGGCTTTTTCCAAAGAATCATCCGATGCCCGGTAAATTAAATTATAAATTTTTAAATAAGTACTATTTAAGCCGTCTTCAGATAAATAAAATGCTTTAATTACTTCACCATAGGATTTTTTTATCTGCAGCTGGGTCAGTGTTATGCTTAATAGTGATACAGCCATAGACGTAACCACAGAAATTATTATTATGACTAAAACCAGGGCTGAACCCTTTTTATCATATATTTTCACTTTATAACCTTATTAATCTTTATTTTACTGCCTTTTATTGAATTTATTATTTTCTCTTCATCTGTAATAAAAATTTCTATATCATACGTAAAAAAATTTTCCTGTGTAATTCTTATTACAGCTCCATATTCACCCTCTGTCTGTTCCACTTTTTTTTCGTATGAGTCATTGAAATTGTTATAAATATATTCTTCCGTATCTAATATTTCTTCTGCCTTAATTTCTTCAATATATTTCTGTGCCGCAAGCAGAGATTTTAATTCAGTACTGCTCTTCTGATTAATTTGTGCCGAAAGAATAAACATTGACATGAGCGGTCCAACTGCAATACCCAGTACCGCCAGAGTTACTATTACTTCAATTAATGTAAACCCATTTATAAGTTTATTATTTTTCATGAAACTGCCCTCAGCCGTCTGTATTTAATGAATAGAAATTCATGTTTATTACAACATTTACGGTACCATCATCAAAACAGAGCAAACACATTTTTGTAAGTGCAACATTACCGGTATTATTTTTTATATCATCTATAAATTGAAGCATGTTTTCATAGCTGCAGTTAAATTCAACTGTAACGGGCAATAATTCTCCGTCTTTCAGGATGTTATCATGAAAATTGTACGTTGACTCTGCATTTTCGGTACCATCAACAATTACCTCATCCATTCCTTCAAAACTTACCCTATTTATTTTAATACCGTTATTTTCACAGTAATTGCTTATCAATGATAATACCTGCTCTGAGTTTAATTCCTCTTTTATGTCTAAATTATTAACTTTATCGGTCATTTTTTTTTCCCTTTTTCCATAGTAATTTTTCATGTGGAAATTCTCCGACATAGCTTCAAATTCAGCCTTAACATCTTTATAATCTTTAATTGGCCGATTTATTTTTAAATATATATCTTCAGATGTGCCGCATATGATTAGAACAGCTGCCATACCTACAGCAAACACAGTACTCAGCAATTTAATGTTATTTGTCAAACTCTCTCACATCCTTTAAAGTACAAACAATCGAATATGAATATCCCCCGCTTATATCTTTAATTAACTCAATAGTTGGAACACTTATGTTCTTAATAAAATGAATTTTCCTTAAATTATTCAGGAATAAAGCAGCTTCATTTACTGAAGCTGAAAAACAGGTTAACTGTGTGCTGGTTTTATCGACAGAAGCTGAGATTATATTAGTATCCCGAGGAAGCGCATATAATATTTCCCTAAATATTTCAGAGCTTACGCAGTTATCATTTTCAGCTGCGGATTTGAGAAAATCAGCATGTTCTGACTGTTCCGTAAGAATACTTATATCCCTCTTTAAATCTTCAATTTCGCTGTTTAAAGCCACATTGCCCTCATCAGAAATAAATACTTTCATAGCTTGAAATTTGTCATTATGAATGGAAAACATACTCCCTGCCCCGGCACATGCAAGAATAATAGCTGCTGCAGAAGCAGTAAATCTGATGCTCCTTACGTTAAAATAATTTGATTTTAATAAAAAACAAACATCTTTCTCATTATTAAATAATGATAAGATTGGCACAAAGAATTTATGTATGTCAAAAATACAGTTAAAATATAAAGAACTAATTTCAACATTGGAAATTTTATCTAAAGATACAGTTTCAATCCCTAAACTTCTTGACAAAAGCTGCAGCATGCTTTCATTGAAATTAGATCCAAAAATATACAATTTATTAATCTCGCTTTCATTTTCAACGGAACGATAGTACCTGATATACTTATTTATTTCTTCCAAACACTTATACATAAAATCATCCGTGCCGGAATAATCGTCTGTTAAATATACGGCTTGTCCTTCTGCGGCAATTTCTCCATATTTATCGTTAAAAATTTCAGATATCTTAAAAAAATCACAGACACCTTTATTCAAAACACTGAATGAAATTTTATCTGCACCAATCCGTATAAATGCAGCTATATCATCGTAATTCACAATAGAATTGTTTATACTTATTTTATGCTGAAAAACTTTATTAAGGCAATTGCAGCAAATGTCAAGTGTAGAAAATTTGAGTTTTAATTTTGAAGCAAGCCGGGTATACTGACCAAATAGTTTGACAGGTAAGCAGTAAACAACATAATATGCTTTTTTTTTATTTTTAGTTGCACCTGCAATTTTATATGTAATTTTATATTGCCTCAAGTCTACCGGCATAAGTTGTTCCAACTCATACTTTATCATTGAAATAGTTTCAGATCTTTTTTTTAATAAAGGAAGCTCCAGTTTTCTTACAATTATACTGCTGGAATTTACGACAAAAACTGTACGCCCAATTTTAATATTTTTATTACTTAAAGCTTCATTTATTTCATCCGCTGCATAATCCACATCGATCATTATTCCATCTTCTGCTAAAGAGGGTATATTAACAGTCATACATTTTGAAACTAAAAGCGTCTCTCCCATTTTTGAAGCATGAACAACATTAATACTGTTATCATTTATTTCAACAGATAAAATCATTATTACACCCCTGAATTTATAGCATTTTAAATTTAAATTTTTTTCTTTTCATTAAGTAGTTACTTTTTTAAAATAGAAGAATGTACTGGTTTACTATTTCTAAGCCGAAAAAAATATATATTACAGCAGATAAAGATATGAAAGGACTGAACGATATACGGTCTTTCCTGTCTTTAATTTTAATGATCAATAAAATTAATGATACAACAGCGCCAAAAGCAAATGAACAAAAGATTATGAACAACACACCCTTTGTACCGAACATAAGCCCCACAACTATCATCAACTTTATATCGCCCCCACCCATGGCATGTGTCAAAAGGGCTATAGCTAAAAACGACCCTAATCCTATTAATGCCCCGGTGATTTTGTCAACTGGTGATGATTTAGTTATAGCAATATAGATAAATCCTGTTATTGCCCCGGCAATATTAAGCCCATCCGGAATAATCATGTGCTTAATGTCTATTATGCTTATTGCTATCAAAATGCTTATTATAACACAATAAGCAGCCGCCTCGGCACTTAGGCTGTATTTTAAATATACAAGCGCATAAAACACTCCGTTTGTCAATTCTACTATGGGATACTGGAGTGAGTAATGTTCACCGCAGTACCTGCACCTGCCTTTGTATACCATGTAATTTATAACCGGCAGCATGTCAATATAATTAAGCTTGTGCCCGCAGCTCCCACAGAAGGAGCATGGAGTGACTATTGAAATTCCTGCCGGAATGCGTATAATGCATACGTTTAAGAAAGAGCCTATAAAAAGACCGTAAATAAAAAAAATCAGTACCATTATTATTCCTTTATTTAATTTAATTTAAATATTGAAAAACTACCTTAAAAAAATTCTTGTTATATTTCCTGAACAATAAAATCTTGTTCTCTTTCATAAACAAAAGGGCAACGAAATATGTATTATTTAATCATATTCTAATTTAAAATCCGGATAAACTTCAGTTCTGCTTGATGTGGTAATTTTCACACCTTTATCCTCAGAATAAGTAACTGTAAGTGCACTTCCATCTGAAGCTCCAAATTTTTCTGTGTCATTAAGTTTAATACTGTCCAGATATCCTAACTCTACCAATTCGTTGGCACTTACGGATGATTCTTTTCCTTTTAAATCTCCGTTAGGATCCTGTATATATGCCAATTCTGCAGCTTTTGCAATTAAATTAATAGAATTTCTGTCAGCATCTCTCTCTGCATTTTCCTGAACTCCAATAAACTTTGGTACTGCAATCGCCATAATTATAGCCAGTACTGCCAGTACCAGAATCAATTCAATTAATGTAAAGCCTTTTTTGTTTTTTACCTTTTTTTCTAGTCCAAACATTTTTTCTCCTTTTTTACTTTTTATTTTATTATAAATAAAACAATTACTTCACTGTATTAACCATATCAAACATGGGATTTACCATTGCTATGACTATAAAACCAATTATTATTGCCATAATAACTATCATTATTGGTTCAATAATTGTAGTTAACTGCTGAACTGCAGCATCTACCTCTTCGTCATAAAAATCTGCAGTCTTGTCAAGAATTTCTTCTATAGAACCTGAATCTTCTCCAACTTTAATCATGGAATATACCATGGGCGGAAATATTCCATGATGTTTAAGTGACTGAGACAACGCCATTCCTCTTTGCACATCTTCTTTAGCTTCAATAATTTTATTTTCAATGTAAGTATTCCCGGTTACCCTTGCTGCTGTATCAAGTGCCTGCAAAAGAGAAACACCGCTTCCGATTAGAGTTGAAAGTGTCCGTGTAAACCTTGAAGTTGATATCTTTATGGATAAATTCTTCACTATGGGAAACTTAAGCTTGTAGTAACATTCTTTATATTTTACTTTCTGATTTTTCCGAAGCATAGATACTGCAAAGGCTATAAAAAATATTATTACCAAAAATATATACCAGTACTGCTTAAGTACATTGCTCATGTTTATAAGCGTCGCTGTTATGGCAGGAAGAGGCACTCTGGAGCTTGAGTACATTTCAATAAATGTCGGCATTATTGTAGTCAGCAGGAACATCACAACTGTCACACATACTACAGCAAGTATTGAGGGATAGATCATGGCTGATTTGATTTTGTTTTCTATTTTATATTCCTTTTCAAAATGAACGGACATCCTGTCCATTATAATATCTATGTTTCCGCTCAATTCACCTGCCTTTGCCATGCTTATAAAGATATCTGGGAAGTACTTCTTATAATTGAATAATGTTTCAGACAAAGTGTTACCTTTCTGCAAGGCTTCGTACATATGTTCAATTATTAAGGCAAACTTCTTGTTTTCAGTCTGCTGCATGAGTATTTCAAGGCTGTCGGCTATGGTTATTCCTGCCCTCAGCATGACATAAATTTGCTTGGAAAACACTGCCAGATCCTTCGAATTGATTTTTTTAACAGATACCTTGTTTATGCATGTCCATATTTTGCCGGATTCTTTGATTTTAATTATGTTAAATCTATTTTTTTTCAGGTAATCAATAACTTCCGCTTTTGACTCAGCACTGTATTTGATTTTTTGTTTTTTCCCTGTTTGAGCAACTATACTGCATTTGTAGTCTGTCATAGTCATAGGTACCTTTCTTTTTATTTTACATGTAGAATTTATAAAATTTTTCCAAATATTGCCTCAAAGTTTTTCCTAGTCTAATTTATATGCCACCTTAGAATATTCTTCGGTCGTTGTAATTCCTTCCAGCACTAATTCTCTGCAGTTGTCTTCTAAGGTCTTCATCCCTTTATGTCTGGCGACAAACGTTAATTCATCCGCACTCTTTCCTGCTTGTATGGCATCTCTAACAAGCTTGTCTACTTTTAAAATTTCGTGAATTGCTGTTCTTCCACTGTATCCCTTATAGCAGCACTTGGGGCACCCTTTTCCTTTATGAAGGATAACACTGCCTTCCAACCCAAGTAAATCTTTTTCAATTTTGCTTGCTTCATATTTGATTTTGCAGTTGGTGCATATTTTTTTTACAAGTCCCTGTGCCACAATACCTCTCAATGACGCCGCCAACAAAAAAGGTTTTATTCCCATATCTTGCAGCCTCATAACAGTTGATGGAGCATCATTGGTATGAAGAGTGGAAATAACAAAGTGCCCGGTAATAGCTGCTCTTACAGCTATTTTAGCAGTTTCCTCATCTCTTATTTCCCCAACCATTATTATATCCGGATCCTGTCTTAGTATTGACCTTAATCCTGTGGAAAACAAAAGCCCGGCTTTTGTATTGACTTGAACCTGGTTGATTCCATCAATTTTATATTCAACAGGGTCTTCTATCGTAATAATGTTTTTATGAATCTTATTGAGTTGGTTTAAGACTGCGTAAAGTGTTGTAGTTTTCCCGCTGCCTGTTGGGCCAACCACTAAAAATGCTCCGTTAGGTGTTTTTAGTATATCGTCGAATGCCTCCATATTTTCATGGGTAAAACCAAGCTCTTTTTTAGACTTAATGAAATTTTTCCTATTAAGAAGACGCATTACAATTTTTTCCCCATAAACAGTTGGCATAGTGGAAATACGAAGATCCAGCACAGAATCCTCTATTTTCATTTCTATTCTTCCATCCTGAGGCAGCCTTTTTTCAGCAATATTCATACCTGCCATAATTTTAACCCTTGTAATTATTGCTGATTGAGTATACTTTGAAGGTGTTAAAATTTCCTTCAGATCACCGTCGATTCTTACCCTTATTCTTATTTTGCTTTCTAAAGGCTCAATATGTATATCACTGGCTCCCATTTTCATTGCCTGCTTTATAAGAGAATTTATAAGCCTTACTACCGGTGAATTAGTTACGGTTGAATCTGTTCCCTCGTTTATATCATCAAAATCCTCATCTGCTAAGTTTTCCCTGTTAAAATCCTCAACAGCTTTTTCTGCACTTCTTCCACCGATGTATTTTTCTATAGCATTAATTATCTGATCTTTTGGGGCCAGGACTATTTCTGTTTTTTTGCCTGATTCCATTTCAATATCTTCAATATCAAATATGCTCAACGGCTCGTTCATTGCAATCAAAAGCTTGTTGTTCTTTATTTTTAGTGGTATGCAAATTGCTCTTATAGCAAGTTTTTCAGAGATAAGTTTTGTAACGTCTGTATCTATACTGTAATTATCCAAATCAACTATTGGAAAACCAAGCTGCTCAGACAGGATTTTCATGATTGAATTTTCAGTTGTATAACCTTTATCCGTCAATATCTCTCCTATTTTTTTGCCATTTTGCTTCTGAATCTTCAAGACCTGAGAAAGCTGTTCTTCTGTTATTTCTTTCTCCTGCAAGAGAAGTTCCTCAAGTCTTGCCGTCTTATTCATAATTTTCCCCCTTCTTTAAACACTATGCCAAATTTTATTATTTTTAAACACTCTGCTATTTTAGCATTGAGGAGTTTAATTTTAAATATATTTCAATTACATTCCAATTACATAAAATAAAATACGCACAATAAAAGGCGAACTCTTTTGATTCGCCTTTTATAATATTTATTATTCTTTTATACTTACTTTATTTGTTTTTCCTTTGCTTATCTTTTTGAACGACGCATGTTCCACTTGCTCTGCACACTACTACAGGTTCTTCAAGGAAATCACACGCTGAATCGTTTATATCTTTTCTCGTAGAAATAACTTTCCTTGCCTCAAACTTCATTTTTCTTGAAGAATTTCCCACAGATACTATTTCCCCTTCAGCTTCTATGTAGTCTCCTGCATGAACTGGTGCTAAAAATTCAACATTGTCGTATGCTACAAACAATCCTTCATCTCCGTCGTTTCTAATTAAAAGCTCTGTTGCCACATCTCCGAACAATCCCAGCATTCTTGCTCCGTCTACCAGCTCACCGCCGTAGTGAGCGTCATTTGCACTCATTCTTACTCTGATTAATGATTTCATCTTTACCTCCAAATTTTTTGCCTTTTTGTCACTTGTTTTGTGACAGGTGTATTCTACCACCGGCCTTAAAAGTTGTCAATTTTATTACAATTTTATCCTTTAAAAGACGCCTTTATAGGCGCCTTAAAAGAATTTTTGATCAATCTAATCTTTGAAGGCATCTTTCATCTTGCCGAAAAACCCTTTTTTATCTCCTTTATCCTGATTTTCTCCCATTTCGTAAGCAAATGCCTGTAAAATTATTTTTTGTTTGTCGCTTAATTTTTTCGGAACCTGAATCTTTACTCTAACGTATTGATCCCCTTTGCCTGAACCCCTTAAGTTTTTAATGCCTTTATTTTTTAACCTGAACACTGTACCTGTCTGCGTACCTTCAGGTATTTCATATTTGACCTTGCCTTCTATAGTAGGAACTTCTATTGAACCGCCAAGTGCAGCTTTTGTAAAAGATATAGGAATTTCACACCATACATTATTACCGTCTCTTTCAAAAAGTTTATGTGGCTTAACGTTAATATATACGTATAAATCTCCTGCAGGTCCTCCCCGTTCGCCATGGTTTCCTTCACCTCTCAGGGGCATAACTGAACCTTTGTCAACGCCTGCAGGAATATTAATCGAAAGTTTTCTTGATTTCCTTTCCTTTCCTGTTCCCCCACATGACGTGCATGGATCTTCTACCACTTCTCCGGTACCGTTACATGTTGTGCATATCTTTGTACTTGAAAACTGACCAAAAGGAGTTCTCTGGACTGTTCTTACACTTCCTGTTCCATGACATGTAGGACATGTTTTTCTGCTTGTTCCTTTTTTTGCTCCTGTACCGTTACATACGTGACATTTTTCTATACGATTTATTTTAATTTCTTTTTTAGTTCCGAATGCTGCTTCTTCAAATGTTATATCTAACTTTATTTTTAAGTCGGAGCCTGCTTTGGGGCCTGTTCTTTGTGCTTTTGCACCTGAACTGCCAAATCCTCCTCCAAAAAAGTCTCCAAATATATCGCCGAATATGTCTCCGAAGTCATTAAAGCCTGCATCTCCGCCAAAACCCTGGCTTTGGTCGAATGCTGCATGACCGAACTGGTCATATTTAGCCCTTTTATCCGGATCGCTGAGAACTTCATAGGCTTCATTTATTTCTTTAAATTTAGTCTCTGCCTCTTTATTATTGGGATTTAAATCCGGGTGATATTTTTTTGCAAGTTTTCTGAAGGCGGATTTTATTTCATCAGCACTTGCATCCTTGCTGATACCCAGTACTTCGTAATAATCTTTTTTTGCCACTTTCTCACCACCTTGTTACAATACATATTCTGCAGTCTTGAACATCAATTTATTTGTTCATCAACCTTACATAAACTGAACCCTTGTTGCCCTCATACATTAACCAAGCTAAACCCTACCAGGATTTAGCTTGGCAACTATTATATTATATAAAATATTTTTAACTTTTACAAGAGATTCCTTAAATACTATTTATTCTTTTTGTCGTCATCTTCATGAATTTCCTCAAAATCTGCATCAACAACATTATCATCTTTAGGAGCCGAGCCCTGGGAATTCTGATCAGAATCTGCTGTTCCACCTTGAGGCCCTTCTTGAGCTCCGCCCTGTTGACCTGTCTGAGCATAAAGCTTCTGTGCAAGTTCATTGAACACCTTTGTCAAATTCTCGGTTTTATCCTTCATTTGTTCTGTATTATTGCTTTCGATTGCTTTCTTAAGCTCATCTGCAGCAGACTGAGCTGATGCTTTTTCCTCGGAAGAAATTTTCCCTTCTAAGTCTTTTAATGTTTTTTCTGTCTGATATAATAATGTGTCCGCATTGTTCTTAACCTCAATATCTTCTTTCCTCTTCTTGTCCTTCTCAGCGTATTGTTCTGCTTCTTTGACTTTCTTATCAATATCGGTATCAGACATTTTATTTGAAGAAGTAATTGTGATTTTCTGTTCTTTCCCAGTACCTAAGTCCTTTGCACTTACATTTACTATGCCATTTGCATCTATATCAAATGTTACCTCTATCTGCGGAACTCCCCTGGGTGCCGGAACTATTCCTGATAATTGGAATCTTCCTAAAGTAATATTATCAGCAGCCATTTGCCTTTCACCTTGCAGTACATGGATGTCAACTGCAGGCTGGTTATCTGCTGCCGTTGAGAACACCTGGCTCTTTTTTGTAGGTATTCTGGTGTTTCTGTCAATTAATTTTGTAAACACTCCTCCCAGGGTTTCAATACCTAATGACAAAGGAGTAACATCTACCAACAATATGTCATTTCCGAATTCTCCTGTCAATACGCCTCCCTGAATCGCTGCGCCTAACGCAACACATTCATCTGGATTGATTCCTTTGTGAGGGTCTCTTTCTGTCAGTCTCTTTACCGCATCCTGCACTGCCGGGATTCTTGTGGAACCTCCTACCAGCAACACTTTATCTATATCATTAGAAGACAGTTTTGCATCCGACATTGCTTTTTTAACCGGCTCCACTGTTTTTTTAACAAGAAATTCCGTCAGCTCATTGAATTTAGATCTTGTAAGATCAATGTTCAAGTGTTTCGGCCCATCCTGAGTTGCCGTAATAAAAGGCAAGTTAATATTTGAAGTCATTGCACTTGATAATTCTTTCTTGGCTGTTTCAGCTGCTTCTTTTAATCTTTGCATAGCCATTTTGTCTTTCCTTAAGTCAATTCCGTTTTCTTTCTTGAACTGATCGGCTAAGTAATTCACAATAACATTATCAAAGTCATCTCCGCCAAGTTTGTTGTTTCCTGCTGTTGCTTTAACTTCAAATACACCATCGCCAATCTCAAGGATTGAAACATCGAATGTACCGCCGCCAAGGTCATACACCATAATTGTCTGCGTTTTTTCTTCTTTATCTATGCCATATGCCAAAGCTGCAGCAGTTGGTTCGTTTATAATCCTCCTGACGTTCAGGCCGGCTATCTTTCCGGCATCTTTTGTTGCCTGCCTCTGACTATCTGAGAAATATGCCGGAACAGTTATAACTGCATCCGTTACTTTTTCACCAAGGTAGCTTTCCGCATCAGCCTTTAACTTCTGAAGTATAAATGCCGATATTTCCTGAGGAGTATATGATTTTTCGTCTATTGAAACTTTATAATTTGAACCCATTTCTCTTTTTATTGAAGAAATTGTTTTGTCAGGATTGGTAACTGCCTGTCTCTTGGCAGTCTCTCCAACTAATCTTTCTTTTTCTTTTGTAAATGCAACAATTGAAGGTGTAGTTCTTTTCCCTTCAACATTTGTTATAACAACGGCTTCTCCGCCTTCCATAACAGCAACACAAGAGTTTGTTGTTCCTAAGTCAATTCCTATAATCTTGCTCATTTTTCCCTCCAAAAATATTTGAATTAATTAAATTTCTAAGTTTATTATGAGATCCTTGCAGCCAAATTGAAAATTTATTTGTTCTTGCCACTAAGAATTACATTTTGCTGATTTTGTTATTTCTTGCATATTCTGACCATTGAAGGTCTAATACACTTATCATTTACAGTATAGCCTTTTTGCAACACGTCTATTACAATTCCGTCTTCATATTCATCGTTTGCTTCAAATGCTACGCCATAATGTAAATTATGGTCAAAGGGTTTATGCAATGCTTCAATTTCTTTTAAGCCTTTTTTAGAAAGGATTCCCATTAGCTGGTCATAAACCATCTGTACGCCTTCCTTATAACTTTGTCCTTCTGAACTATCTGCCTCCAATGCTCTCTCAAAATTATCTACAACAGGCAGCAATTCTAATAAGAAATCCGAAACAGCATTGCCATAAACAGATGTTTTTTCCTTTTTTGTTCTTGCTTTATAATTCAGGAAGTCCGCCTGTAGTCTTAACAATCGGTTTTTTAAGCTTTCTGTTTCATCATTAGAGGCATCTTCCTTGGAATTTTTAATTTCCTCATTATTATCTGTTTCTTCAGAATTTACCTTTTCTTTCTCTTCCGGTTTTTCTGGAGCTTTTTCTCCTGAAACCGTCTTTTCCGACTTAACTTCCTTTGAAGATTTATCATTTGATTTTTCTTTAGGCGTACTATCTACTTCATCCGAAGTTTTGATGGTTTCCTTTTTCTCATTTAGTCCTTCACCATCTCTTTTTATGTTTTCTTCATTATGTTTTTTTGCCTTAGCCATTTCTTCACTCCTTATTATCTTCATCAAAACTTTGGCTTATTATTTCATTCATAGCCTCAGCCATTGATCTGACAGTTGAAATAACTTTGTTATAGTTCATCCTGGTAGGCCCTATTACTCCTATTTTCCCTATAAGCTTGCCATTTAATTTATATGTTGCAGTTATCAGGCTGCAATCTCTCAACTCTTCATAAGCATTTTCACGGCCTATGCTTACATCTAAATCATTTTCTCCCGTAAATTGGAATAACTTCGCCAAACTGTCTTTATCCTCTATAAATGAAATAAATTCTCTTGCCTTGACAACATCATTATACTCCGGCAAATTTAGAATATTTGTCAATCCGTCTGCATAAACATTGAAGTTTTCCAATTTGCCAACCTGATCTACTAAGAACGGCAACAACTCCATCAATAAACTATTGCTGCTTTCTTTTATATGGTAAAACTGCACTATTAAATTATCCATAATTAACCTTATGTCTTCTAATTTATATCCATATAGTTTTTCGGACAACATTGATGATATTTGATCCACTTGATCTAAAGGTACGGGACTTTTTAATTTAAGCATTACTTCTTTCACAATATTGTTTTTTAATATCAAAACCAATAGTATTTTTCTATCAGTAATAGGTACAAGCTGAATTCTTTTGACTTCAGCTTGTTTCAGCTGAGGCGCCACTATAAATGACGAATACTTTGTAAATTGCGAAAGAATACGCACTGAATTTTTAAAAATTGAATCTATTTCATTCGCTTTTTCTTCTATAATGCTTCTCAATTGATCTATATTCGTAGCATTTGAATTCTGGACTTTCTTCCAAATATCATCAACATAATATCTATAAGCTTTGTCTGTTGGTATCCTGCCTGCTGAAGCATGGGGCTGCATTAAAAAACCCATTTCCTCCAAATCAGACATCTCATTCCTGATTGTCGCCGGACTCACACCAAGTTCATATTTTTTTGAAATTGTCCTTGAGCCAACAGCTTCCGCATTGTCTACATAGCTAGAGATAACTGCTTTTAAAATTTTAACTTTCCTTTTGTCCAAAGACATTTCATTCACCTCTTTGTTAGCACTCTCGTTGATTGAGTGCTAAATCTACAAGTATAATTTACTACTTTACAATAATTTTGTCAATAGATATTTATAAAATTATTAATGTTATTTAAACTATAATTCGCTATCGTAGATTTCAGTTCACATAATAAAAGCTGAATTTTCAGCTTATTTACATAAATTCTTCAATTACATAATTTGAAATGTCCATACCTTTTTTTGTCAAGCGAACGAAATTATCATTAATTTCTAAAAGATCGTTTTTTACTAAATAATTTATCTGCATTTTATATGTTTCTTTAAAATCAGTTGAAAACTTCTTTTTAAAGTCCTCAGCGTTCAGACCTTCAGTTAACCTGAGTTGAAGCATAATATATTCAATCATCAGATCGTCCTTGTCCAATTCTTCCTCTATAATTCTTTCAAAAATTCCTTTAAAGGAATTTTCACAGTACAAATATAGGTTCTGGGAATTGCTGTACCTGATGCTATTAAGAAAAGAATGGGCTGACGGACCAATTCCTATGTATTCCTCCTGGTTCCAATATTTCAAATTATGCCTGCATTCAAAACCACTTTCAGCGAAATTGGATATCTCATACTGGAATATATTGTTTTTCTCCATTAAGGATCTTCCCTCATAGTACATTTCCCTTTCCAAATTCTCATCAGGCATAGTTATTTTTCCGTTTTTCTCCAAGTCATACATTGGTGTACCATTCTCAAGTTTTAGTGAATAAAAAGAAATATGCCTAATACCTGTTCTGATTATTTTAGAAAGAGTACTTTCAACGTCTTTTATTGACTGCCCTGGAATATTGAACATTACATCAGCGTTTATATTTTTAAACCCTGTCTGTTTGCACATATTAATTGAATCAATAGCTTCATTGCTGTTATGGATCCTGCCTATTTTTTTTAGAATTTTATCATTTAACGATTGTATGCCTACACTAATCCTGTTAATACCAATTTCTCTGTAAGCTTTCAGCTTTTCAACTGTTAATGTATTTGGATTAGCTTCCATACTTATTTCTGGATAATCATCAATTTCAATTGTTTGATGCAAGTTTTCCATTATCCTGCTTAAATTTTCCGGATTAACTATAGATGGAGTACCTCCTCCAAAATAAATTGTATCAGCTATACAGTTTCCATTTAATTTATCATTATAGCTTTTAATTTCAGATATTACAGCTTCAGTAAATTTTTTTTCATCATAATCATTCCACCTTGTTGAGTAAAAATCACAATAGCCGCATTTTTGTCTGCAAAATGGAATATGAATATATATTCCTATTTTTTTCATAGTACCTCGTTCTTACCGTCATAATCAATAATATTACTTTCTTCAGGGCAAAAATATTTAAATATTCTTTCTCTATTTTAACCTCGCCGTTAAACAAAACCATTCTTCACTGCTATTGACCTCTAAAATTTCAAAACCACGTGATTTAAAATTATCAGATACATCTTCCAAATATTTTTTAATGATTCCTGAAGCAACAACAATTCCACCTTTTTTTAAAAACTTAGGAAAGGTATGACTCATACCTGTTATTATCTGAGCAATAATATTCACTAAAATAATGTCATATTTACTATACCCTATAGAATCCCTCAACTTTTCATCCCTGACAATATCACCGCAATATGCTATGAACCTGTCCTCATAAATATTGTTAAGCGCTGCATTACTTTTTGCAATCCTAACTGCATTTTCATCAATATCAATACCCATTGCTTTCTTTGCTCCCAACAATATTGAAGCAATAGACAATATTCCGCTTCCGCAGCCTATATCCAGCACTTCATAACCACAATTCAGGTGCGTCACTATCTGTTCCATACAAAGCTTTGTAGTATTATGCTGTCCAGTACCAAAAGTGATCCCAGGGTCTATTTCAAGTATTATTTTATCAGAGGAAAGCTTAGCCAACTTCTCCCAGGTAGGCTTTATAATTATTTTATCAGCAACAGTAAATGGCTTGAAATACTGCTTCCAGTTATTTGACCAATCCTCGTCATTTAAGGTTTTAGTGGCTATTTCAAGCCTTCCTAAGTCTATATGTTTATTTTCATTTTTAACATCATCGATACTCTTATATATTTCCTTCAATAATTCTCTTCCCTGATTATTGTCAGGCAAATACACCTTGATACAGCTTTCACAGTTTTTCATCTCAGCAAGCTCTTCATCATAATAATCCCAGTTAAGTTTATCATTATGCAGAAAATCCTCAAATACTCCCGGATCCTCAATCATAGCTTCATTGATTCCTAATTTTATTAATATTCCATTAATTATTTCTATTCCATTTGTAGTTGTGTATATAGAAACCTCCGTCCAATTCATTATTCCTCCTGCCACCCATTCCATTAATGAATATTGTTTTTATTTTAAAATTCTAAACATTATCTAACCAAGTGTAATTATATATTATAAGGCAAATATTTTCAAACGATAAGCGAGAAAACTCATAAATTTATTTACTGTACAGGAACTATCAAACATCGTAATTAAAATACAGAAAATACAGTTATTGCTTAACATCAGAAATAAGTGTATAATATTATACATTATCCAAATACACACATAGCTATTATAGTTTAAAATAGAAGGGAGAATTATGAAAATAGGACTAAGAAAACCAAGTTTTAAAAAAAGCATAAAGGCACGTACTACGGGAAAATTAAAAAGAAAAGTCAAAAGTACTATTAATCCTTTTTACGGTAAAAAGGGCATGGGATGGATTCGTGATCCAAAAAAAGCAATGTACAATAAAATTTATCATAAAACATCATTTGGCATATTTGATATTATAAAAAAACTTAAATAAAATCCTACATAGAGTCTTCATAAGATAAAAAAAGAGGTTAAAATCCTCAGCTTTGGAAAAACAATAAATTCTATTATTAATAGAGTTATTTTCACAAAAATTAAAAATTAAAAATTAAACGATATATTATAAATATATCGTCTTCCACATTTTAACATATAATAAAATTATGATAAATTGATTATATTTGCTCAAATAAAATTGTTTGAAATTGTTGTGTAACCGTTGAATTCACTGCACCATGGGGGATTCGAACCCACGACCTCTCGGTTCGTAGCCGAACACTCTATCCAACTGAGCTAATGGTGCAAATTTTAGAGGCGCCATCCAGATTTGAACTGGAGATATAGGTGTTGCAGACCTGTGCCTTCCCACTTGGCTATGGCGCCTTAATCAATATTAAATTTAAACTTAGGGTGAATAGTGGGATTCGAACCCACGACCTCCAGAGCCACAATCTGGCGCCCTAGCCAACTAGGCCATACCCACCACAATCTACTAATGTCGTTGTCTCATTCTCATTAATGTTTTACTCCCTGTCGGCCGCAAATATTTGTTAGTATACCTTAGAGCGGGTGAAGGGAATCGGACCCTCGCAACCAGCTTGGAAGGCTGGGGCTCTACCACTGAGCTACACCCGCAAATGCAAAATTTGTGGAGCGGAAGACGAGATTCGAACTCGCGACCCCCGCCTTGGCAAGGCGATGCTCTACCACTGAGCCACTTCCGCATTGGTGGAAGAGAATGGATTCGAACCATTGAAGGCTGTGCCAACGGATTTACAGTCCGTCCCCTTTAGCCACTCGGGAACTCTTCCAAAATTATTAAGTGGAGCTGGTGGGAGGACTTGAACCCCTAACCTACTGATTACAAGTCAGTTGCTCTACCGATTGAGCTACACCAGCATATATATAACTTCTACAGCAATAATGTCTCTTTTACTACTACACTGCATTAACCAAATAAACTAGCTGCCAATTTGCGGATTTTCACTAAATCGATTGATCTAAACCATTATATAAGACTATATAAGACGACCTGAAGGGGGATCGAACCCCTGACCTCCAGCGTGACAGGCTGGCATTCTAACCATCTGAACTACCAGGCCGCTATAGCAGTTTTGTTCATATATTTGCTTATTAACTTTTACTTATGCAAATATAGAACTCATTGCAAATGACCACTTAAAATTTTCAGAAATTCTGAAAAAATCAGGGCATTAATGGAAACTATAGGGCTCGAACCTATGACCCCCTGCTTGTAAGGCAGATGCTCTCCCAACTGAGCTAAGCTTCCATATATTAAAATATTAAAATATTAAAATATTAAATAAATAAAAATCTTATGATTATGAATTCATATAATGAACATAATAGCGGGAGCTGGATTCGAACCAACGGCCTCCGGGTTATGAGCCCGACGAGCTTCCAGCTGCTCTATCCCGCGATAATATTTGTCAAATTATCCATTTGCTTCTTTCAATTGGCTTCCTCTAAGAGAAGGACTCGCTTAATTATGAATTCACAAGATAAACATAATAGCGGGAGCTGGATTCGAACCAACGACCTCCGGGTTATGAGCCCGACGAGCTTCCAGCTGCTCTATCCCGCGATAATATTTTGTCAACTAAACTTTATTACTCTTTCAATTGACTCCGAGGGAGGGGCTCGAACCCACAGCCTACCGGTTAACAGCCGGTTGCTCCACCATTGAGCTACCTCGGAATACATATTGGCTCCGAGGGAGGGGCTCGAACCCACAACCTACCGGTTAACAGCCGGTTGCTCCACCATTGAGCTACCTCGGAATGAATATACCCGGCAACGACTTACTTTCCCAGGCGGTTACCCGCCAAGTATCATCAGCGCA
>ENA-UOOI01000218-UOOI01000218.1-fermentation-metagenome-genome-assembly--contig:-NODE-218-length-73194-cov-49.312186_pt1 | contig 73194 bp, 67 predicted proteins | sample MGYA00245779_ERZ724027 | MGnify/ENA primary metagenome ERZ724027 (study PRJEB28704, sample SAMN03018318) | fermentation metagenome | biome: anthropogenic terrestrial biome; feature: soil; material...
TCAACCGTTGCGGTTCAGTGGTTGCAATGTTAGATCCTTATAACAGAGGACATATTGGTGAGAGGGTCTTTTTCTACCTGGAAGACATGGTCTGCCGAATCTATAAGGGATTCGTCATGGGAAACCACAATAATCTGACCTACTCCTTTATTGCGCATCAGGTCTATGAGTTTCAAAAGCTGGTTTATGTGCCCGCGGTCAAGGAAAACGGTGGGTTCGTCAAGGATCATGGGTGGAAGCCCGTCTGCTCGGTCTCCGCCAAAACCGAGGGCGAGAAGCCTGTAGATTGCACAGCGCAGGACAAGGTTAAAAATCGCACGTTCGCCCCCGCTCAGGAGCTTGGGTTCAAGAGGAGTGCCGTCTTTTCTATAAACCGTAAGGTTATATTCCGAGTCAAGTTCGATGTGGGAATAGGCGTTGTTTGTGTACATGAAGCTGAACATTTCATTCAAAAGGGCAGAAAGAGCTCCTATATTTCTTGCCCGCATATCAGCCCTAACACGCATATACATATTCTCAAGCTCCTCGGCATTGTTATATACCGCTTCCAGGTACAGTTGCCTGTTTCCAAGAGCTTTTAGTTCGTCTTTTAACACATTGCGGCGTTTTAAGCTGTTTTCTACCATACCTGCTTCTTTTAAAAATGCATCTTTTGCAGCTGTAATTTGCCGGGTTTTTTCGGAAAGGTTTGCCTGATACTCTTCAAGCTTAGTACGCTTGAGCTGGAGATCTTCAAACCTGCTTCCTTGCAGTTTTCCTTCAAGTTGCTTTACTCGCTCGCTTCTTTCAAGGATTTCCTGGTCAAAGAAACCGACTTTTTCTGTAAGGTTTCTAATGGAAGCCTCAAGCTCGGAAATTCTATGTTTTATGTTATCCATGCGAAGCAGATTTGCCCTGATTTTTTTTGTCTGCAAGAGAAGTTTTTCACTTTTTTCGAGGGCTTTTTTTGCCAGGTCTTCTTTTTCCCGAAGGGCTTCAAGCTCAACTCCAAGAGCTTTGAGTTTTTCCTTTTCAAGAGCCTCCCGTTCGGCAAAGCCTTTCAATTTCTCATTTAGCTCTCCAAGCCTTTGCCCGTAATTTTCGATCAGCGCAAGGGAAGTCCTTATTTTTCCGTTCAGAGACTCAATTTCTGAGGCATTTTCTGCAAGCTTTTTCTCAAAGGCCTTTGCCTCTCGAAGCGCTTTTTCACTCTCGCTGTGGGCTTTTTGAGCCGCTTCCTCCCAGCCCTGCAGGGCTTTAATATCAGGAAGAAGCTGGCCCATTTTTGTTTCAAGTTCCAGTTTTTGCTTATTAAAGCCTTCCAGCTTAAGAGAATCTTCCTCAATTCGGGTTCTATGGATCGATATCCTTTCCTGCAGGTCTTTTGCCTTATTTCTGAGTTTCTCGATTTCCACGCCGTAATCTGAAATCTTTCTCTCCAACTTTTTTGCGTCCTTGAGCCGGTTGAGCTTTTTCTCGATCTCAGCCTGCTGGAGCTTTATATCGAGAAGTTCGGCTGCAAGTTTTTCTTTCTTCTGCTCGGATTCCCCGGTTGTGCATGCAATCTCAGAACCTTTAAGTTCCTGCCCGCAGGTAGGGCATTTTCCTTCGGCAAGCAGTTCCAGATTTTTACGGAGAACTTTATCAAGCTCCCTGAGGGTAGCTTCAAGCTCTTTTTCTCGCCCATGCAGCCTGTTTTTACTTTCTAGCAGCAGCTCGCTTAAGTATTCCAGGTCTTCAAGCTGTTCTTCTGTAAAGCCAAGTCCCTTCAACCCAATGGAAGCTTCGGACTTTTGCTCCTGAACTCCCAGAATTCCTTTTTCGTTCTGCCTGAGTTCCTCTTCAAGAATTTCAATCTCGGTTTTAACTTTCCGAACTGCTACCCTGTAATTTTGAATTTCCTTGTCAAGAGTGAGAAGATTTATGTCTTCGGATTCTTTTTCTTTGAAGGCAAGCGCAAGCTTTGTTGAGGCTTCATTTTTCCGTTCACGCAGAAGGCTTTCTTTTTCTTCCAGCTCCTTTATAAACAAAGGAACATCATAAGTTTCTGCGAAGCCTGTAGCTTCTTTTGCAGCCTCCTTTAGCTTTTTATTATCTTCCTCGATTCTCAGTATGCTTTTCCGATTTCCTTCAATTTCCCCGTTTGTAGCTCCAATATCTGCCCTGCACTGCATAAAAGCGCGTTCAGTTTCGGCTTTTTCTTTTTCGAGGTCGCGTAAGGCTTGAGTAAGGACTTCTTCTTCCCTGCTGAGGAGAGCAAGTTCTTTTGAAATTCCATTTACCTTTTCCCTGGCAAGAAACTCTTCTTTTTCCTTCTGCAAGCTCAAGGTCTCAATATCAAGGTCTCCAAAACCGCATTCTTCCCGAATAGAATTGTTTTCCTCTCCCAGCCCAAGCAGAACCTGACTTTGCTCGTGAGCTTCTCCTGAAGAGGCTTCTCTTTCCCGGATGCAGCCAGTCTTGTTTTCTTGGGATTTGACCAGAGCCTGCTTAAGGGTGTAGATTTCCTGGAGCCGTTCTCTGTGCTCTGAAATCATCAGGTCAAGTTTTTCTTTTTGGCCAGCTACAATCTCTTTATTCTCATTATATTTTCTTAAGATTGCATCGCTTTCCTTTATCTTCTGCCTGAGTCCCTTCAGCACGGCATGAGGTTCTGTACTTTCAATTTCCTCGATATCGGCATTTACGCTCGAAAGACTATTACTGGTATCCCTTTGAAGTCTTCTGACAGCCGTTTTTGCACTGCCTGTTCTTTCCCTGTATTCTTCGAGCTTTCCAAGCTGCAACAGGTCATCGATCATGCGCTGCCTGTCTCTTGGTCTTGCATTAATTAGTATGTCAATTTCGCCCTGCCTGATGTAAGCACAGTTCCGGTACGCCTCTTCATCCATATTCAGAAGAGAGCAAACCTCTTCGTAGGTCCGTGTAGCCTGATCAACAATACTTTTCCCATTGGCATAAAGCACGCATTTCGAATTCGAAGCACTCTCAGTTTTTGGGGAATATCTGAAAGCCTGCTCGATAAGAAAATCCTGCCCTAAATGCTCAAACCCCAGGCTTATCTTCGCATTTTCAGCCCCTTTGAAGATCACATCCGCAAGCACAAAGTCCTTTGAAAGAATTTTACTCCCGAAAAGCCCCATAAAACATGCCTCAAGCAAGCTGGACTTTCCACTTCCATTAACCCCGGAAATGACTGTAACTCCATCTTCAAAAGTAAAATCTAGTTTTTTATAACTCCGGATGTTTTCAATATACAGGTTTTTGAGCTTCACAGGTAATCACCAAGGTTATACTGTCGAGGTACAGCAGACCTCCCTTTTCCCTTTTTCTGCCCTGACTTCCCTTTTATTCCCAACTCCATAGCCCTGGCAGGTTTTTCTTCAGGCAACTTCCCGGCTTTGTCTGGCGCTTCCTTTCCAGATTTGCCTTTAACTCCAGGCTCAGCCAACTTTTGAATCTCCGTCTCAGGCTGACTTTCAGAAAATTCACTTTCAGGCTCATTATCAGGTTTAATTTCTAATTTAACTTCTGGTTTAACTTCTGGTTTAATTTCAGGTTTAGTTTCAGGCCCATTATCTTTGTCTTTCAAGAATTCAATTCCTGTTTCTGGGGATTTCCCTGAAGTCCCTGAAGTCCCTGAAGTTTCCTGCGGAAAATCCGATTTATACGGCACTATAAATTCATTCGACAGCTCTAAAGATCCCGAATCCGAATCAGTCAGCTCCAGAAACTCCGAATTAGATGGCTGTTCAGCATTCTCAATTTCATCAGAAGTCCTCAGAACTCCGGAGAGTTCAGTAATTTCAAGCTTTCCGGCAATTATCCCAACAGGCCTGCTTTCCCCGGCAAATCCAGCCTCTCCTGCAAACTCAGCTTTCGCTGAAATTTCAGTTTTCATGACATGGCTTGAAAGACTTGAAGGGCTTGAAGAGCTTGCAGGACTTGAAGGGCTTGAAGAGCTTGAAGAGCTTGCAGGACTTGAAGGGCAAGCTGGAAGCTCTATCCTGAAATCCGGGCTTTTAAAGTCCGCAGCCATAGCCTCAATAAGCTTCGAAAGCCTGCCTTCAGTCTCTTCGTCTACCCTTGACCTTGAGATATTCGGGCTCCGGATAATTTCATCAATAATCAACCCGCCGTCGTTTAAACTCATATTCTTGATTTCGTTTGCAACGGCATGGTCAGGATCAGAAAAAGATACTTTTAAAATCTCTTCCGGGAGAGACTCTTTCACCCTGAGGTCGTTAACCCTAGGCACAAGAGCTCCTTTACTAAGCAGGTATTCCTCAAGCTCGCTGAGTGACAGAACTGCTTCCGAATCCCCGAAAATATCCAGAATTACTACGGAATCCGGGATCTCTTCAAAATACTCATTTACTGTAGAAAAAATCTGTTCATAGGGTTTATCTTCCCCGGTCAATTCTACTTTAATGGGAAGGAATTTCCGGGTTGGAATCGTGCGCTTACTAATTTCAAGGCCTTTTTCGGAAAGCGTGATGATATTGTAGGAACGGGCACCCATTTCGGAAACGCTGTTTCGCTCGGTACTGCCAGGGTAAGTGATCCAAGTCTCGCCTGTCTTATTTTTAGTTATTGCATGTTCATGGTAATCACCAAGAAGAACCGCATCAACTCTGAAAGGGAGATTTTCAAGCACCTCGTCGCAATCCCATTCTGCATATGGGAAAGGACTCATGATCTGGTGCATTACAAGTAGTTTCCAGCAATTCTCCGCAGGGGAAAATCCTGAATAGTCGAATATAGGAATTTTTGATTTCGGGACACTGTCGATACCATAAATGGCTACATTGCCTACCATATGTGGTTTTTTTCCCAATCTTGTCGCAAGCCTCATTTCTTCAAAAAGGTCGAGCCACTGGGTGTTCTGTTTGCTTTCATGGTTCCCGACAATTCCTAAAAATGGTATGTCAACCGCCTTCAGCCTGGAAAGGAGGCTCATTGTCTCAAGAAGGTCTTCAAGGGTCGGGTTCCTCGAATCAAAAAGATCTCCAGCATGCACTACAGCATCAACCTGCATCTCAACTGCATCATTTACAACGAGCTCAAAAGCTGCAAAAAAATCCTTTCTCCGGGCTTCGCTGTGATATTGTTTGTATCCCAGATGCGTGTCTGCAGTGTGGAGTATCCTTATTTCCCTGGCCATGGTTCTATCAGTCTCTAATTTTTACCCTATAAGGGTTTCTATATTAGTACTTAACTCATTTCCACGGGAAAAGACTTAACCTAAACAAGGAAATTAACATCTATCACACCGGAACCCTAGCTAATAGACATAAGCCTGGCATAAAACCAAGAATAATTTTGATTAATTTAAGCATGGCTTGTCAAAACAAGATACAAATGATGTCTTAATTTGCCAGGTTAACTCTAAAAATGCCACTCATGGGAATGTGGTTACGTGGAGTTTAATGAGTCTATCATATAGTGCCGGACAATATAGTATCGGACACACCTTAAAAATCCCTTTTTCAGATTTTGTCATTTAAACAAGCAGGCTTTTTTTTCAGTGATGAAAAGAATATTGATATCATCAAAATCGGATTTTCGTGCTCATTTTTCCATGAGATATATAAATATTAGCTCAAATATATAATATCGATCATATATTGAAGATGACCTGTGTTATTGTTATTTTTGCACTATCCACTTAGTTATTCCCACTAATGGATTCCATTAGCACCAATAATTAAATACAGGTTAAAGCGAACGAGGAGGACTTCAGTATGAATCAAACCAGCATCAATTTACTCGAACCAGCGACAAGAGCATTTGTAGAAAATGTAAACAAGCAGGGTGGAACACCAATCTACGAGCTCTCCCCAAAAGGCGCCCGCCAGGTTCTTTCCGATTTGCAGGCGGCAGAGGTAACAAAATTACCCGCAGATCTTGAGGACTTAACCATTCAGGCTGGTCCTGAGGGACAGGTATCTATTAGGATAGTAAGACCAAAAGGAAGCAAAGAAAACCTGCCAGCTGTTATGTACTTTCACGGGGGCGGCTGGGTACTTGGGGGCAAAGATACACACGATCGATTAGTTAGGGAAATTGCAAACGGAGCTAACGCTGCGGTCGTATTTGTCAATTTTACGCCATCTCCTGAAGCGAAATACCCAACACCAATCGAAGAGGCATATGCAGCGACAAAATATATTGCAGAGAAGGGGAAAGATCTCAACCTGGATACTTCAAAGCTAGTTCTTGCTGGCGACAGTGTAGGCGGAAACATGGTGGCAGCTGTTCTCCTGCTGGCAAAAGAATGGGGTGGCCCAAATATTGCCTACCAGGTACTGTTTTATCCTGTTACTGATGCAAATTTTGATACGCCTTCATATCAGCAGTTTGCAACCGGGATCTGGCTTACCCGTGAAGCAATGAAGTGGTTCTGGAATAATTATTTACCTGACAAAGAAGCGCGCAAGCAACCGACAGCATCACCACTGCAGGCTTCGATTGATCAGCTCAAAGGACAACCACCTGCTCTTATCATTACTGATGAGAATGATGTACTTCGCGATGAAGGTGAGGCTTATGCTCATAAGCTAATCCAGGCAGGTGTCAATGTTACAGCAGTTCGATACTTAGGAACTATACATGACTTCGTGATGCTGAACGCACTTGCGGGAACACCTGCAACTTGCAGTGCAGTCGGCCTTGTGAATGAGACTCTTAAGAATATTTTTGGTAAATCATAACAAAACAGTTATTTTTAATTTATTCCTTTAATTTATTCCTTTAATTTATTCCTTTAATTTATTTCTTTAATTTATTCCTTTAATTAATTCCTTTAATATTATTTCAGGTGCATATCTGCGACTTTCAGCCGGTGCTGTTGCCTGCCCTTAGTATTTATTGGTTTAAAAAATGCATTATTACACACATTGTCTCGAGTTTGCGATCTCTCTTTCAAGAACTTCTATCCAATTTGGAACCTGTGCCCCGGGATACTCATATCCTAAAAGAAGGACCTTGCTGATTTCTTCGCCTTCAGTCGGGATGGCTCCCGTTACCTCATACGTTGGAGACGGAACTGGAAGAACTCCTTTTATAGTTTCGTCATCTTCCAGTTTTGTAAGCCTTGTTAGATTATCCGTAAATAGCGCTTCCTCTGCACTGCTTGCCGTCACAATAGATATTGTACGAATCGAATGATACACACAAGATTCAACCACAACGAATCCCAGTACGAGTTCTTTCCAGATCATTGGCTTGTCCTGATCGGTTGTTTCTGCCATTGTTTATCCCCCAAATAAACATTCAGTTAAACAGGTTTTGAGCTTATAAAAAGGATATGACCGTAAGCGATAAGTTCTTTTCTTTCAAGGAAAACAAAGTCAGAAATCCCTTTTTCACAATAGGTTTGGATTCTAGAATCAGGTAAAATAAGTAAAAATCTATAAAAATAAGTTAAGATCTACGCAATTGGATCAAATTCTATAGCTAGCTGAGTTAAATTAAAAATATAATCTAATTGAAAGCTGGCTTATAATGAAGTCTTTACATTTGGTTTTGTACCAATTGCGTAATTTCTCAGGGTTCTCAATCTTTATCTCTTTTTGCTTATCTTTAATTTTTTGCTCGAGTATTAAATTATCACCATGGGTGTTATAACTGGGAGACTATAACTATGTTCATACCGAATTAGAAGCCGTAAAATTTCTTTCCTAAATCGTATCCAACATTGTATCCATGCACAAATCCGTTAAAGTGCCCGCCCTTATATCCCGAGTCCGGCCCGTAGTAGATCGCGATAAACATGCGTGGACTTTTTCCTGTTATACCGTCTATAAACCCGGCACTATATCCTTCAGAGTATCCGTCTCGATATCCGCGATCATAACTGTCATTGTTTTTGTCCATATATTTTGTAGACACAGCTGCGCTTACAGATGAAGCAGTCAGCGAAGCTACAAAAAAGACTAATAGGAGAACGCCCAGTGTCCTTTTTATTCTGTCAGATAATTGTATTCTCATTCTTTACCTTCCTATCTCTTATTTAATCTAACGTAGATGTTGTAGTCATCTACTGCCACAGTAATCATTTTTTAAAATTTAGTAATATGAATATGCATCAAATATTATTAAACTCTCTTAACTTTTAAGTCAAATTGACCTTGTTTTTAAGTTAGTAAGCCTGAGCTTCAATCATTCTTGTGTGTTAATCAATAAATTTGGCAAATATATAAGGTAAATTGGATAAATTATCCTTATCATTAATAATTATAGGAAAGCATGATAATAGAGGATTAAAGACATCTTAAATGAATATTACTTTACACCTTAAGCTCGTGAAACGAGCAGTCATGATAACTATATTAAAATGTTGCCATGGTGGAGATAGTATATATCTTTAGATGAACATAGTATGTAAGAAACAGTATTAATTTATTCAGAACTTATAGATAAGAGGACTGTGAGATGATAGGAGTCAGTGGGATAATAGTTGCATTAGCCATATTAATAGCTATTATATTCCTAATATTAATTTTAGGTCGTCCATCATTAAGCAGTTGATGTTTTCATGATTAATTTTCCAGTGCTAGAAATGCCTTATGTTTCGTGCATCAAGCATGCTATTAACCTTACTGGATTGCAAAAAAGGTATGATGCACCACTAAAAGTGTTTTGGAAATACATCAACTAACTAATTGTGCACGACCTAATTTTAACATTACTTCGAAAATTAAAACAGAACAAAAAAATAAGAGATTAAGATGATGATAGGGGTCAGTGAAATACTACTTGTACTCACCATAATAATATCTCTCATATTCCTGATATTAATTTTAAGATTGTTTTTAAACTAAAATAGAATTTACCGTACATAAGTCATAAAGGAATTGTAGTTTTGCTAAATTCCAGATCATGCCAGAGTCTAATTTTGAGTCATTCAGGCTTTACGAAACAGTTTTTTCTTAATTCTTCGCCTGACACTGCCTGACATCTGTTTAAGAATAATGGGCGTTGGCGTGTTTTTTCCCGCAGGGGAAACTTTTCCTTCCCTGATAGCTTCTAGTACAGCGTCCACGGTATTTTCCAACGCGTCAATCTCAGTATATGCCTGACCTACCATTTCAGGAATATGGGAATCACTTCCTGAAACGCCGGGGATACCAAGTCTCTCTGCTTCGGTTGCGGCTTTTCGATTGGCGCTATTAAAAAGACAGCGAGAATTGAATACCTCAACGGCATCAATATCAAGCCCTTCGAAACTTCCGATCCCATGAGAACTACGCTTGAAGGGGTGAGGGATAATAACTGTGCCTCCAAGTTTTCGGGCTCTTTTGATAGTCTCTTCCGGACTGAGGAGTGGCTCGATATTCTGTCTCACTCCGAGTACCAGGATATGCCCTTTCGAACAAGTAACCTCCACCCCTGGAATGATGGTAAGCTCAAACCCAAGCTCCAGAGCTCTTTTTTCACAGGCAAGCCCACCTTCTATAGTATCATGGTCACAGATAGCAAATCCATCCAGCCCCTTTTTACATGCAGCTTCAAGAATGTCATCGTGGCTTGAGTTGCTATCTTTTGAATGCTCGGAATGTACGTGCAGATCGAATTTCATGCTAACAGGAGAATGAGGAGTGAATTTATATAAATTTTGAGATGTAAAAACATGGCAATATTTCGCATGCTAGAAAAGAATTGAGTCTAAAAAAGGTAAAATACAGGAGGAATTGCGAACGGGCAGAAACATAGCAAAATTTGGTTTCAAGGGTATAGTCTAGGATATTAGGAGGGTCTGATGTCTTCAGTAGACACCCGTTCGCATACATACAAACAACATTTAGATATAAATATCTTTCGTAACCATACGAACGTTTTTGAACCACGTAAAACCTCTCTAAGAAGGAAGAATGGGCCTGGGAGTGAGCCAGGTGTTCTCAGGTTTGCTGCTGAGGCTCAAGTAGAGCATGCGCCCTGTTAATTATCTCTGCCCTTGCTTCATAATCCACAAGGATCCGTTCCTTAAATTCAACCCTGTGTACGACTCCTTCTTCATAAAGCCAAGAGAGAACCGACATACCTTTTTCTGAATTCGGAAGAGAAAGAGAGCAAAAACACCAAGGAGGTAGGTGCTTTAATATCTCGACTTTTAGCGCAGCCATGCCTGTACCTTCTTTTGCAGAAATAAATACAGGATTCGGGGCCATATAGCCTATTTTTTCCAGAATACCGTCAAGTTCGGATTCATCAACCAGATCAGCCTTGTTAAACACAGTAACAATAGGAACTCCCTGAATCCTGTCCCAGAGAGTATCGTGAGCTGTTGAAAGTTTCTGCAGAATCATCTCAGGCTTTTCGCTTACATCCACAACCAGGAGTATAAGATCCGAGAGAAAAATCTCATCCAGGGTGGACTTGAAGGCATCAACTAGCCAGTGAGGAAGATCCTCTATAAATCCCACGGTGTCGGTCAAAAGAGCTTTTCGTCCTCCAAGGTCCAGAGCTCGGGTCATGGGAATAAGTGTTGTAAAAAGCATATCTTTTGTCTCAACACTTTCATCTACAATAGCATTGAAAAGCGTACTTTTTCCAGCATTTGTATATCCTGCAAGGGAAATCAAGGAAAAGCCTCTCCTGTGCCTTAAGTCCCGCAGGGACTCGTCGTCTTTTTCTGCAGATCCAAGTTCACTCTCAATTCTCACGATTCTCTTCTTCAGGTCCTGTTCATAAGAGTCCTCATAGTCTCCAAGTCCCATGAACCCGGGTCTTTCCTCCTTTTTAAGGAGAGAAACAACTGCCCTTGCCCTCGGCACCTCGTATCTCAATTTTGCCAGTTCGACCTGGAGTTTTGAGCGGTGGGTAGTTGCTCTCTTTGCAAAGATCTCAAGGATAAGCTGGAATTTATCAATAACCTGACATTTACAGACTTCTGAGATATTGAAAAGCTGAGTCGTAGAAAGCCTATTATAGAAAATTACTTTGTCTGCACCTGTATCCCTAACAAGTTCAGCAAGTTCCTCGATCTTTCCCCTGCCAAGCTGGTACTTTGAGTCTGGATACCTAGTTTGCTTAAGTTCGCCGACAGGCAGATAACCTGCTGCTTTTACAAGCTCTCTAAGTTCCTGAAAGAGGTATTCCTCACGTTCAAGGTCCGAATTGGGAATGGTTCTTTTAACAAGAATTACCCTATTTTCGTTACTGGATTTTTGTTCTGCTAAAATTTTCATGCCTCGATTTGAAGTTCGTTTATCAGTAAATTGCGGGCGCTCAGGGAGATGTGGTGCACGAGTTCAATCGACCGTCTCTCGGCAATGGACTCCTGATACTTGAAAGCCCTGGAAAACATACTTTCAGTCATCCAACTGGGTTTATTATACATATCTCCCTTTTCTGCCACAATCATACCCTCAAAGGAAAGCTGATCAGCCGTGTCTTCAATTAGCTGTACGATATCCAACAAGCTAGGAGCTCTTTTTAGCCAGAGGGGAAGAATTTTAATCTGCTTGACCTTTTCGATATAGCTAGCCGAGACTGTAAGCGCTGCTGCTGCACATACCATGTAATAACCTCCTTTAATCCTGTGCCTGCCAGAGATGTCTACTGCAATAATATCCCACATATTATACTCCGCCCTCGGCTGAAGATTGATTTTCATTAACTCTAAGGAACTTTAACATCAGGGAAAAAATCCCCTCCAGATATCAGATCAGAGTATTAGATCAAATATCACATTTTCGTTCGGCTGATGTCCAGGTATTCGATCTCCTCTCCTTTTTCGATTGCAAAAAGCATTGTCTTACGCACGCTGTTTGCAAGCCTGACTACTCCGGAAATAATCGAAAGCATGAACTCGAAATCCGCAGGAATAACGTTTACAAGATATTCTGAATGCGGAATTTTTTCTATAGACTCGACTTTTCGGTATACTCTGAAATTCGTCCCGAATTTAAAACCGGTTTTGACTACATGTCCTGAATCCCTGAGGTTTTTATATCCACTGTACTTTCTAAGGAAAGAGCTCTCAATTTCCGAGGCTTTCTCGATAAACTCATCGAACGAAAAGACCTTACCATTCCTGTCTCGAACTGTTATCACACCATTTGAAAAAAGGTAAAGGGATTCTACCAGGGAGAGCTGCAGCCTTTCAGAATCCAGCATTTTCCCGTAAAAGCCTCTGGCATAGAGAGTTTCCGAAGCCTTAGCATCCCAGACTATTACTCTATCTTCTAGGAATGTGGCATCGGTTTTGACAGTGGGATATGGCTCAGGCATATCTCCTTCTGGAACCGCAGTTTTAACCTCATAAAAAGTAAGATCACTTTCCCCATCCACCACAGCAAGGATAAACTGCTTGCGTACATTCTCTGCCGAGACTACTGCTTCCTGCAGAAATTTTACAGGAAGGAGCTGCCTTTCAGACTGGACATGGACAAAAAGATTTGCCGCACTCTTGCCTGGGTGGCTGCCTCTGGGATAAACCCGGAAATCCACAGCTGACGGCTGGACATAATACCCCCTCTCTTTAAGGTCCTTATAAACGATGTATTTCAGCTCAAAATTTGGCTGCTTCAAAGAAGCCTGTTCGAAAAAAGTTCTGAAATCAAGCAGTGTACCATCGAGTTCGATCTCTAGCTTCCCTCTGGACAGAAGGAAAGCAGCTTCTACAAGCGAGAGTTCGAGCCCATTGCCTTTAGGGCGTCCGAAATAACCAGTTTTGTAAAGTTCGGCTACCGCTTCCTTTCCGGCAAGGACCCGGTCTCCTTTAAGTTGTGTTTTCAATAGATTCACCTGAAAAGAAAATGAAATAAAAATAAGTAAATTACCGCCTGGCTTATTTTAATCTAATTTGTTATAGCGTAATCCATCTTTATTCAGATTTAAAAGTAACTATATTAATTCAGATTTTCATCATACAATCGTTATAATCCAGTTTTTCATAATTCAGTTTGTTGTAACCTAACCTATTATAATCTAATTTAATATAATATTGCTTTTTCGACCTGCAAAGGCTTAGAGATGAAAGCATATTCTCACGCTATAGAAGGGACTGCAAGAATCAAGAGAAATCTACAAATATTACGGAAGAATTCCACACATCACGAAAGAAGCCTGGATTCCCGAAACTTCCTTGCAGCTTCCACAAGTGAGCCTGCAAGCTCCCTGTACGCAACCCCATGCAGGTGGGCATAAGAGCCAAGGGTATTTCCAGAAATAAGCCCGTCCTTATTGTTCTTTATACCTGTTCCCCTTGATAGGGTTATTGCAAATTCAGCGTCCTCAGGAATTTCCTTTATTTCAGAGTGATGGAATTCATGTCCCTTGAAGCTGTTGCCTTTTTTCCCGATAGGGCAGTCCTTAGTAAGGGTTCCGATATTATAGCTGATCACTCTTGTTTGTCCCATAATGGTATGTCCTGGGAGCGCTCCGACCATTGAATACGTGGATTCCGGCATTGAGGCATCGTGATAGGTGCCTTTTCCTGGAGCGCCTGTACTTATTTTTTCTGTAAGGTACATAAGCCCCCCACATTCAGCATAAATAGGCATGCCTCCAGCAGAAGACTTTTTGATATCCTGGCGCATGGACTCGTTAGCTTCAAGATCGGCTGCAAAGAGTTCGGGATAACCGCCTCCGATATAGAGCCCGTCAACCTCAGGAAGCACGGCATCTCTAACAGGGCTGAAATAAACAATTTCTGCGCCTGCAAGTTTCAGAAGATCAATGTTATCGCGGTAATAGAAGTTGAAAGCCTCATCCAGGGCGATACCTATCTTTGGTCTGGATACTCCAGCGTTAGGAACTGGGGAAAAAACGTTATTTTCAGGAGATTTCAGTGGCTTTGCACTGCTTGCGATTTTAAGGAAGCTATCAATATCAATTCCTTTATTGATGATTTCTTCAATGCCGTGAAGACGAGCTTCAAAATCTCCGTCCCCAAACCGCCTTCGACCTTCGAGAGCTGGTATAAGCCCGAGATGGCGCATGGAAATTTGCATTGAGGGATCTCTTGGAACAATTCCTATAACCGGCACGCCTGTATAAAACTCGACTGCCTCTTTTGCTTTTTCGGCATGACGGCGGCTTCCTATGTTGTTAAGGATAACTCCTGCAATTTCCACATCTGGATCAAAATTTTTGTATCCGTTGACAAGGGCAGCACTCGAACGAGTAATACTCCGGGCATTGATCACAAAGATTACAGGACAATTGAGAATCTTTGCGATCTGGGCAGTGCTTCCAAGGTCGCTTAAGCTTTCAAAACCTTCGTAAAGCCCACGAACTCCTTCGATAATTGCAATATCAGCCTTATCGCCGATCTCGCAGGCATGAGTATAGACATCCAGAATCTCGTTCTCATCCATAAGGTAGCCGTCAAGGTTCCGGCAAAACCTGCCAGTTATTTCAGTATGGTAACTCGGGTCGATATAATCCAGAGCGACCTTGAAAGGCTGGACTTTATATCCTCTTGAAACAAGAGCAGCCATGAGGCCCAACGAGATTGTTGTCTTGCCTGAAGAGGAGCGGTCTGCGGAAATGAGAACTCTGGGAATATTCCCTATGGATTGCTTGCCATCAGGCATTTTTAATACCCCTGAATTTTCCGTCTTAGTTTGTCAATTCTCTCAACCGCTCGTCGCTCAGGGAGCCAGACGTAACTTTGTTATTATTCTCAAGAATTGCTTTTCCAAGCTTGCGGTAGATATCTGCAATATCAGATTCAGGTGCTTTTTCCATTACAGAATAACCTTCCCTTTCACAATCCTGAACTACCTGCCTCTTAGGGATAAAAGCCATAAGCTGGCTGCCTATCTCCTCAGCAAACTTCGTAACGATTTCCTCTTCCCTGCTCGCGTTTCTGGAATTACAGATTATCCCACTGAGTGGCATTCCTATCTTGGAGAGACCCTTGCAGATATTATTTGCTGCATAAAGGGGCATATACTCTCCTGAAGTCAGGACATAAGCTTCATTTACAAAGCCTTTCCTGACAGGGGCAACGAAGCCACCGCAGACGATGTCTCCTGGCACATCGTAAATTATCAGGTCCTGCTCTTTTAAGAGATCTCCTGAAATGCTTTTCAGTTTCTGGATGGAAACAATAATCCCTCGCCCTGCACATCCTATACCGGGTTCAGGACCGCCTGCTTCCACACACTTGACTCCTGCAAATCCTTCAAAGACCACATCTTCTTCGTTTATATTCACACCATCCCGCAGGAGGTCAAGAATGGTTGGAATCCTCCTGCCTCCAAACAGGGTGATTGATGAGTCACTTTTAGGATCACAGCCTATAATCATGACCTTTTTTCCCGCCTCAGCACAGGCAGCAGCAACATTTGAAGCCGTACTTGATTTGCCTATGCCACCTTTCCCGTAGATCGCTATGATTTTTTGTTTTTTCAAGGATGTACCTCCTGATTATCCTGGCTTTTCTTTTATTCCGTTTCTTCTTTTTATCCTGACTATTCTCGCTCAGGTTTCCTTTGCAACTTCCCTTAAAGTAGCCCCAAACTCGGATTCAACAATCTCACTGACTCCCAGTGTCTTCGGATGAAGGTCGATTTCAACCAGCACATGCTCATGCCCCAATTCCTTTAAGGGCAGGACCTGCCTTGGGCCGTTAGTAACCGAAATCAGCTCCATGTTCCTTATGTGTTCCATAGGGATTGCATGCGGAACACCCGTAATAACCGCAAAATCGAAATCGCTGTATTTTTCCTTTATCAATTCGCTGACCATTTCCCCTGCAACCGGATACTCGTCCATACCGCCAATGATTTCATGCATCTCAACCCCATGTGCTTTTAGGTCTCTCATTATATATTCGGCATGCTGCCTTACTCTCGGGAGCCCGAGGCTGGGGTCGATATTTGCCATGTTGATAAGGTTTTCCTTTTTCCCAAGAGCTGCTGCAACCTCATTGACTGCAAGGGTGATATCTGCAAACATATAGCCAGTCTCTTTTTTGGCATTCATAATGACAAGCCCCTTTTTGCCTTCCTTGAGGAGTTGAAGCACACGTTTTGCGACTTTGTATTTGACATCTCCTCGGGAAGGAGCAAGATATTCTTTGCTTGCAGCTCCAAACTTCTTTTCCACATCTGTGGCTTTTTTAAGAAGATATTCCTGACGCTCGAATTCTTTATGGTCAATAATCCCTGCATCGAGTGCGGATTCTAGAGCAAAGAGTACTCCTTTTGTATTATTATGATAACCTGCATGCACCTCAACTTCGAGCACAGGAACATCAGGATTTGCTTCAAGCACGGCTTCGTGCATTTCTTCTCCAATAATCATGCTGGCGCAGGTTCCTACAACCCCGATAGCTTTAGGGTTAAAAAGCTCCACTGATTTGTTAATCAGCTCTACAAGCCTGTCGTGGCCTCCGAAAACAAAACCGCTTTCGTCAAGGGCTGTGGTAACGACGTGTATGCCATCTTCTTCGAGCAGTCTTGCGTGTTTAAAAGAGCAGCCAGGAGGTCCATGCAGGATAGCGACATCAACATTTAAGTCTCTGAGTGTGTAAAGAGCCGCAACTATAGAACTTGGGCGGGGATGGATGATTGAAATTTCTTTTCCAGTCATGACAAAGCCTCTTATTTAGATAATTATTTTTTAAATACGAATAATATGCATTTTTAATAATATGCATCATCTTCAGAAAGTTCCTGTGTCCCACGGAACCGAACACAGCCTGTAACACATGAAGAGTCGGAAACACTGTGAATTTGGATTAAACAAGTAATGGAAACGAATACAGATTGGAAGAGCCTGTATAAAATTCTATCATAAAATACCAGCAAAAGCCTGCAGCCTGATCATAGTATGCATTTTCCTGATACGGTCACATCCGAGATTGTAGGTTCATATTTGATATTATTTTATCCAAGAAAGACTTATGGATAATTCTCCAGTGAAAACATTCCTAAATGAGGCTTTTAACGGAAGCATAAATGAGGCTTTTAACGGAAGCATTTTACTGAAGAGAGAATTATATCGTTGCTTCTTGCAGACTCCGTGGCTTTAGAAAGTCCTTCTGGAAGATTTCGTGCGTAAGACACATTTTTGCCATTTATCGCCTTCATTCGTTCTCCTACCAGGATAATCTGTCTGCATTTTGTACCGAACTTCTCTAGAAAGCCCTGCACGGATTTTGGAGGTAGCCCTTCACAGACCTGAGAAGCTTCTTCTCCCAGCACGAGGATAATACTTTCCTTTTTTTCGTCTTTTCTCTTAAGGAAAGCATACTCAAGGGCTTTTTCGGCAGAGAGGATATCCATGCCGGAATTGGAATTGTCAATCAGAGAGATGCCATTAATTTCCCTTTCCTGCATCCTGCCTGAAAGGCCCCCAAATCCCTCAATTACCGAAATAACAGCTTCATGTCTAATTCCAAATTCGAGGGCTGCTGCCGATGCTGCAATAAAGGCAGTCCTGTAAGACGAACTATTGTATCCTGGGCGCAAGCAAGCTGAGAAAACTTTCTTTCCCCTGTGCATAAAGCAAATATAGGACCCTGAAGATGCCTGAGAAGCCTGGATTTCTGGTAAACCTGTTGAAATTGATGAATCAGGTAAACCTGTTGAAATTGATGAATCAGGTAAGACTGCTGGAATTGATGAGTCTGACAGGCCTGTTATTATTGATGAATCTGATAAGCCTGAAGACGTTGATAATTCTGAAGAAATTGATGACTTTGAAGGCCTGCATCTGGTTTCCAGCACAAAATCGGCTGCCTGGTTTGAGGTTCCGAGAAGTTCATCACTGAAGGGATCTTTGAAGGTCAAAACCTTTGCTTGACTCATTTTTGCAGTTTTAAGGGCTTTTTCGGTTCCTGCATTAATTAGAAGAGTGCTTCCTGATTTTGCTTGCCTGACAAGCTGGAGTTTTGCCTCGCTTGCAAGAGCGGTATTGTTTGCAATCCCATAATCCGGCAAAAGGGTGGTAAGAATCCCAAAATCGGCAGTGCCTGTACCTCCTATTGAGATTTCGAAGATAAAAATCTCCGGCCTGAATCCTGCCTCAAAAGCTTTTTCAATTGCAACCAAAATGCTTCCTGGAGTTATGCTCAGACCCCTGTGAATAAGGGAAGAAGTTCCTGCTATCCAGTATTCAAGACCCCGCGAGGTATGCAGCACGACTTCAAACTGCCTGGAGAGCATATCGGCAAGGAGGGATGCAGTGCTTGTTTTTGCTTTTACACCCGTAACTTCGACCTTTTTGATCCCAGAAAGCTTTGAATCGATTTTTAGAATCTCTCCAACAATCTCATGGTGCGAAAAGACTCTTTTTCCCTGCGCCCTGGCTTCTACGAGCATCGGATAGGCTGAATCCAGATGTACGGGCGCGACCAGAATATCAAATTCGGAAGCAGAAAGAGGAGTTTTTGAGCAGGGTATTCCGTGAGTTTCCTCAAGTTCGAGCAGTATGTCAGGCTCGATTGTCCCATAGACATCTATTCCGACTACTTTGTTTCCAGCAGCTACAAGGCTTTTTGCAATAGGAATGCCGCCGTGGGTCAGGTCAAGCACGGCGAACTTTTTCCTGTTAAGGCCCATGATAAAACCGGACCTAGCTATGAATTAAAGGGCTTCCTGAACCCTTTTGAACACGAGGTCAGCTATAAGCTCATCAGCCCCGAGAGGCTTTGCATAGCATACAGGAATTTCCTTTCCGTCAATTTCCAGGATACCGCAGCCACTTTCATCCAGGCTCAGAATCTGTGGAATATCCTTTGTGATATGAACCCCTGATGCTAGGAAAACTGGTACTGCTGCAACTTTTGTGACGCCAGTTCCTGAAAAGCTTTCAATTGCTTCTTCAAGAGTTGGCTGACTGTTTTCCATAAAGCCGGCTCTAATAATAACATCAGAATGTTTTTTTGCTATATAATCTGCGATCTTAGTGACTACTTCCTTATTGTAAGGTAGCTTGCTCCCGTGGCCAATGGCCAGAATTCCGAGTTTTTCTGTCATTTTTAAACCTCAATCTCTATTAGGGCTTAACACAATTATTCGAATATGTAATATTAAAGAGATTAACATAGTTAGAATTTATATGATATAATCCTTTTGAGAAAAAACAACGGGAGAAAGTTTTGAAGGAAATAAAGAAAAAGCATTTCCACAAGAAATAGAAGGAAGAAAAGAAACTTGAAATGAACAGAAAGATAAAAAGACTCCCCGAAAGAATTTCAGTATAAAGAACCAAGCATTATTCTCTAGGCGCAACCTCTTCCGGAAACCACTCCTGAATATCTTTTGGCATATTAGACTTTACATCTCGGAGTTCCCCGTCACCCATGTGCCTGTATATAACCCGTAAGACAGCCCGAATAACTTCAGCAGGGTTTATATTGGCATCGAACTCAAACTGGGCGTGTACCCTTCTTGCAAACTCCTCTTTTTTGTATTTCTCAGGTTTGTCCCTGAGAGTCCAGCCATCATAATACATTCCTTTAACTAAAAGAGGTAACTGCGCCGCAAGATCTACAGCTTCTTCTGCCGGAAGTCTATCCCTTAGTGCATGCAGTGTGCCCCGAAGTGCCTGATAAGCACTCTCCTTACTCTGCCATTTCAACTGGCTAAGAATATCCCTGAGCCAAATATTGGTCAAATCAATGCTATTATCAAGATTCCGTACTCCCGTAGACGTTTCAATTCCCCCTAAGATTGAAGAATAAATATCGTTCGGCAGGTTCAAATTGTGAGCTATTTTTATATAATGATATCTAAGAAGAAAAAAAGAAGAAGAATTATGCTATTAGATGTTGCTTGATTAGATGGTTCTACTCTCAGATATAACTTCTTTTGCGCGATTTATATCACTATACTGAGTCGAGATCTCGTCAAAGTCCCCTCGCAAAGCTTTCATTGCGTATTTTTCCACCTCGATCTCGCGCCTTGTGCGTATACCAAGCCGTCTGAATATGGATAATGGAGGGCACCAGCCCTGCACTGCATGCTGAAGCAGAAAAATAGAAACTATTAGTGGTAGAACAAACCAGTTCTGATTCTTTTTTAAACCCAGAGCTGCTCCTATAAAGGTAAATATAGCTGCATTAGCCTCAAGATAACGTTCTATATCCCACTCCAGATCTAACTCTTTAATTCTTTTGGTAATCTCATAGTCAGTCTTACCAGCATAGAACCTTACTGTTGCAGCTATCTCAGTATCGATTGCCTGGTTAATCTCAGGAGGCGTATTAGCTCGTACCCTATCGCCCCGAATAAGCTCACTGTAGTTATTTATCATTATAAGCTCCCCTTTACATTCATTTTACAGTACAATATCTAACATATCAACCGATATCTAACCGAAATTTCCTTTTAATAAAAGAAGGTAGAAATATGTCAATATAAATATAATCATGGAAATTAAGTTTCAATACTCAGGTTTACAAATGATTTACAAATGAAAAAGAATTAAACATTTCGTAACTTTCTCACTTCCTACCAGCTAAAGATAGAAGAGGAAAAGAAAGAGAAGAAAAAGAAACGAAGATTAAAGTTAAATGATAGCTTATAAAATAAATTCATTATTCATAAACTATTTAGATCTGAAAAGGGTGCTAAATTGCTTTTTCTCTTTTCCTTTTCAAAAACAGTCCGCACTTACAGTAATCCAAGCCTTCACAGTATTTACCTCCTTCTTGGAAATGAGAGCATGAATCACAATATTTACATTTGCTGCGCGTTATAAAAGATAATATACCCATTATACCCATTTTTAGCCTCCCCATACATTTATGATATATATCACATACTTCATTTATATATACAAGAAGTTCTGTTACCCATTACCTTCCCTGGCATTATGCCAATTTTTCTATAAGATTATAAAACTCAAGAAATTATGAAGTGAAAATTCACACTTGACAATTATGACATTTATTTCCCCCATTGAAATACACGTTAAATATAATAATAATAATAATAATAATAATAATAATAATAAAGAATCCTGCAGATCGTAATTTTATCGAACAAAAGCAAGATCACTTTTATTGGAACTTATCTACGAGTTTACGCTAATAGCATATTATCCCTGTAATATTTTTTAGAGTGATTTTTATTCCTATTATTCCCTGAAATTGGCTCAGTTATTTTGAAATATGGTAGCCCTTTGATGGCCAGACGGGCCATAGCCTCCTCGATATCTAGAACAGGCTCCTTAACTTTTTCCGGACTTGCTATGGCATTGAGAAGCTCTGCAAGTGCTGGACTGTTCGAGCTCCAGGTGCCATCGCTTCGGGTTTCGGCTGTAAAAATTTGCCATTGGATTTTAACTGACAAAGTGATCCCCCTCTCAAATGTACATTGTCCACTCGGACTGCGTGCTCAAAAAAACAAAAGCTCATTAATAATCAATTTCAAATATTTTTATAAGTTTGCACCTATAATGTTATATTAATTCTATAATCATCAATTATTATATTAACCCTACAATCTGTAATTGTTATGTTAATTCTATATCATGATATGGCTCAACTTTGTAAATAAAATCCTAATTTTTGAGAAGAAGATTTTGATCACTGTTTTGTCTTTTACCGTCTACTTTGACCTTTATTTATCCTCAGACCTTTATTCATCCTGAGCCCTACATGTATTCTGCGAATGAACTTTATAACCAGATAACTAAGATTTTCTTTTGAAATCGATTTTGGTATTTTAACTATCACTATCGGCTTCTCAGAACGTCTGGCTACCCTCTGAGACAAAGTCCCAAGTAAAGAGACCTTAATTTACTTGAGTTGCCAATAATTGTCAAGTCATTGTTGTTTGAAACCTCTAGTAAAGCATCTTCTATAGAATAGCTTTCCAATACTCTAAAGTTAACAGGCACACAATTTATTTTCTCAATCATATGCTCAAGTTTGTCAGTAATCTTCTGCCTAGTTTCCTGAGCTTCTTTAGGGCTAACAATGCTGACTACTTCTATTGTTGCCCCTGTATTTGCAGCCAGTTTTTTTGCGAGATAAAGGCCATGGACTGAATTTTCTTTGCCATTATATCCTACAAGGATTTTGTTAATGCTGTCAGGGAGCTGTCCCTTTAATAACGCAATCGGACTTTTTGAAGACAGAAGAACACCATTTGTTACTCCGAGTGAGTAGTTCTTTGGTTCGTGCCAGCCCATGAGAATCATATCTACATGCTCGATTTCAGCCTGTTCCAGGATTGAATTCGATATGCTGTGGCCAAAGGCAATAATATACTCTCTTTTATGTCCAAGAATTGCAGGATAACTATCAAATTCTTCTTTGAATTGACAGTCCATTTCTATCATTTTCTCGTGGTAGGCTTCCTGAGCTAATTTCAAAGTTGTTTGATCCGGAACCTCAATAACATGGAGACACACTATCTCGCTCCCCATAAAATCTGCCAGTTTCAAGAGGTCACGCTCATGTTTCGGGTTGGAAACCGGCACTAGCACTTTAACCAGGGGGACAGGCTCGATATCCTTTGTTTTTACAGGATTTTCCAGCAGGTCAAACAAATCACATTCCGGCATGGCTCTGCCCTTTCCATAGATTGAATGCCAGCCAAATCCAGCAAAAACAATTATTACGATAAAAAGAAGAGGTAAGCCCCCAAGAAAGGGGAGCAGTATTATGCTTCCAATTATCCCGAAGATTTGAGTATAGGGGAAAATGGGTCACGAAACGTGGGTTCATATCCAGGTAAAGTTCTTTTTCTAAGGATTATCACTGCAAGATTTAACAGGATAAATATCAAAATGTTAAAAGCCCCGCCCAATCTTGCAAGTTCCTCGATATCGAACAGGAACAAAAGGAGAACCATTACTGTGCCTGTCACCAGTATGGCATTATGAGGGGTTTCGAATTTTTGATGAATCTGGACAAACCATTCAGGCATAAGTGCATCCCTGCTCATGGCAAAAGGAAATCTTGAAGACGATAATATAGCACCGTTGGCTGTAGAAAGCGTTGCAAGCAGCGCGCCAAGGGCTATTAGACTCCTTCCGGATTCGCCTGCTATCAAGCCTGCAATATCTGCCAGGGGAGTAACTGATACTTCTACTCCTTGAGGATTAGAGAAACCAATAACTGCTGCCATTATTCCAACACAGGATAAGGTTACTACAATGGCTGAAGCAATAAATGCCAGAGGCAGGTTCTTTGATGGATTTTTAACCTCCTCAGAGACTGCTGCAGCCTCTACAAGCCCGAGATAAGATATAAAAATAATCCCTGTTGTCGAGATTATCGAATTTATCCCGTTAGATCTGGCAGGCAAAAAATTAGCCGGATCACCAACAAAAGATACTCTAACTATGAAGAGAGCCAGGATTGCCAGCAAAAGGATCACTATGAAGTTCTGCAGCGAACCGCTGCTTTTTGCTCCTCGGTAGTTGGTCATTAACAGGATTACGCCTGTGGCAGCTGCTACGGTAAAGGGGTAGAGAATAGATATCTGAAAGTATTCTGCAAGCCCAATGAGCGCAAACGTGCCCTTGAAGATTAAAGCAAGCCAGGAGCCAAGGCCAATTACTGTACCAAGTACTGCTCCCATTGTCCTGCTAATGTAGTAATAGCTGCCGCCTGCCAGAGGCATGCCTGTTGCCAGTTCTGACATGCTGATAGCTGTAGCTATTGAAATAAACCCACCAAGGAGAAAAGAGATTATTGCTCCAGATCCCGCATTTGCCGAAGCAATTCCCGGAAGAATGAATATTCCAGCTCCAATCATAGTCCCTGTCCCGATCGCAAAAGTCGAGAAAAAACCAAGACTACGTCCCAATCTCTCAGTCGTTCCAACTGCTGCCATTTCTATCTCCGTCTGTTATAGGAGTTTCAAACAGTAAAACAGAGTTTCAGTCCTTGTTGCAGTGGGACTGCTTTTCGAATGAGATAGTTTCCGAAACAAGTACATTCTCCTGCAGTATACTTAAATTCCTTTTTTCAGTTAAATTACTTTAATGTCTTTTTAGCTGAGCCTTCTTTTTAATCATTTTATCCGTCTGAAGACATATTTTTGTCAATATCTATATCAATAGAAGTCGCTAGAAGTGGCATAAAAAGGAAGAACAGAATATAAAAGTAATGGTAATTAATCTCAATTGCTGCTTTAGCGAGCCGTATATGCAGATTAATTACAATAGAAGTTTTTGAGATCTGGGACCGGCTCGTGAAGTGAGTATTTAAAAAGCGAGAACACATTGATTTATACATAAGCAATGTCCTTAAGTTAAGGGGTCAATACATAATATTGGGCGGGTATGATGCAAAGTAACGATCTTATAAAAGAGCAGATACTACAACTAAAAATAGAAATCGCGCAGTTAGAAGCCGAGGTTAACAAATTACAAATTAAGATAAATGAAAAAAAATATGCTTTGAATAGGTTATCTGAACTATTAGAAATCCGGGGAGTGGCCTTAAACGATAATAGATGAACGTACTTAAAGTAAATTCATTTTCTTATCAATAAATTTTCCCCTGTACATTCGGCAGGCCCTAGGGAATAGAGTTACAAGCTAAAGAAAGGAAGCAAAAATAAGGAGAAAATAAAAATAAAAACAAAGAGCAAAAACAAAAGGAAATAAAAATTGTTGAAAGTAAATAACAAAAAATCAGGTTGACAGATATTAAGATATCTTCCACTTCTTCATCTGTTCCTCGCGCCATTTTTCCATCGCTTTCCAGATGGGAAGAGGATCAATGCCATGAACTTTGATATATTCATCTCGCATGTATTCATTCATATTTCCATCTACAAAGCGCAATGTAGCCTGATCGGGCTGCAGCCTTGCTCCTGCTGGTATTGATGCCGGGTTTATACAAACGTCGGCACAGTAGCGCCACTCTTCCCCACCGCCTGTTGATAGTATCCTGAAAGGCTTTCCACAATTTGGACAGACTCCAAACATTGTCTGATCTTCTTTTTGATCCACAATTTCCCCCCGTATGACTAAAAGAGTTCTAATTCATCTAAATTTTGAGTAGAAGATAATATATTCGATTTTATATATCAATTTTATCTGGCTTTCAATCTCTTTTTAGTTACTCTCGCTTGTGAATTTTCATAAGTAGTCCATACGCTCTTTGATAATAAGTTAATTCATATTTTGATGGTCCTTACTTGCAAGTCGAATCTAGTTGCTGATTTTCCCGAATTATATGCCAAAGATTTTGGAAAAAAATAAATAGATAAAAATAGACAGATTATAGAGAACGAGAAAGATTATAGAGAGCGGAGAAATTAAAAAATAAAAATAGTTTTATCTCACTAAAGTTGGCTTATACTTTTTATACTCTGTCATACTCTAAATATTTCCACTCAATGAATTTATAAAGACAAAACAAAACAGTGAAAGCTATAGATAAAAAAAACAACATATATATACAGAACATTATTTCAGCCGGGGACATTTTACTTGCTCCTTTTTACCTTCGTATGATATAAGAGCACGATAGTGTACATCTTTTTAACATTTTCGATATGCATTAACTTCTAAGTGTTTCAAACCTATAGTAATACCTGCACTGAAAGCAGAATCGATCCGGAAGTAAATAATATTATTCCTGGCTTTAATGACGCCTACTGTTGAACATTCATAGTTCTTTTGGATTATTGCTACTTTTCGTGACAACTTTCTACTTCTATAATAAAGCGCAGCCTGTGATAAACCAGTAGTACTGTTAAATCTCATTTAAATCTCATTTTTAAGCTTAACCAAAAATAGAGATTCTAAGCTAGACCAAAAGAGAATGAGATTTGTGAAGCCCGACCAGAAAAGAAGAAAATTATTTAACCCGATATAAATAAGAGGTAAAGCGGTAAAACTCATGAAAAGTAGAGCCTTTAAGCTCAATAAAGAGAATAGACCTTTCAGGCTCATGAAAGAATTTAAAGCTTTTATGTATTTTCTAAAGTAAATGACTCTTTTAAGAAGTCTTTAAATAATTTTTTAGACTTTTCGAATCCTGTATATACTCCATCCAAATGTTGCTCTGAGAAGTTTGGTTTTTTTGATAGGGTTATGCCATCTAAAACCTGGTTAAAATTATTTTCCAAGCCCTTTATCCTTTCATCCTGATCTTCATCCAGGTCGGATAAAGAGATTTTTTCCAGATTATCCTCGAAAGCATATTTAGCTATATCCAGACCTTTATTAACTCCTTCTTTAAAGTCTGAATAAGCCTGTTTGTCTTTATTCATCTCAATATGTGCATTAAATTTTCTAACTAAATTCTTCTTTTTTTGTGTATTCAAACTCCTCGCTTCCTTTTTTAAGTAACTTGACCTTTTTTGAGTAACTTTGACAATCTACTTTGATTTATGAAATATATTGTAGAGATTATAAACATGAGAGTCTAGACTCCTCAGCAGCTACGTTAAATTATTAGTTATCATAAAAAAATTAAACCAAGTGCTTTTTACACTTGAGATAATAAAAGCATAGAGCATTAAAATAAACTACTATATATAATAATAGAATTTACAGATATATTAAGCTTTTGAGGAAGGATTAAGGGCTATTAAAACTTTGGAATACGCCTTTATTTTTCTTAATTTTAAATTGAATTTAAAAGAGTTTATACCAGTGAGATATATAACTTGAATGCTGAAAGACTATTATGAAAACCTATAGTAATAATTATCTTATTTTCGTTTTGAGTAAGAAATGTCATAGTATCAAACATCTTAATCGACCAGTTAATCAAAATGTCACATTAAGTTGGTGAAATGTCGAATATATAAAAACATATTAGTTAAAATAATATAGCTATGAATATAAGCCATAACCTTAGATATTTTTATAGAATCCTTGCTAAAGGATAATCATATATACAATTAATTATAAATCGAAATGCATGAAAGGATTTTCTATTAATATTGAAGAAGCCACTTTGGAAAATGACAATTTTCGCAAGGTATTATATACCTCAAAGTATAGCCAGCTGGTGCTTATGAGCCTCAAGCCTGAGGAAGAAATTGGAATGGAAGTGCATGAGGAAAACGACCAGTTTTTCCGTTTTGAAGCAGGGCAGGGGAAGTGTATAATTGACAGCAACGAATACGAACTCAGTGATGGGGTTGCTGTGGTTGTACCAGCCGGCGCTCAGCACAACATCATCAACACTTCGAAAACAGAGGAGCTAAAGCTTTATACGATCTATTCGCCGGCGCATCACAAGGACGGAATCGTGCGCGCCACAAAGGAAGAAGCCGAAGCCAATGAAGCCGAATTCGACGGAGTAACTACGGAATAAGATCTAAGAGGCCGGAATAAAGATTATTTATTCCTGCTGGGAATTTCTAGCTGAAAAATTATACTACTTATAATAGGGTATAAAAAGCAGATAATTATGAATTTTCTTCCTATGTAGGTTTACTTGCTGGGGATTGTGCTGAACTTTCCCCGGCGACATTTTTTATACTTTTTTGAATGTATGAATCAACTTTAAAAAGTCCAAAAGATAAAAATAAAGTGCATACCAGAAAAACCAGATTATTGATTTTCCATAGATAGATTATAGGAAAATGTACCAAAAATATGTAGAAACTCATTTCTGCAAAAACATAAAACTGTCTGCTTGAATATGTCCATTTGGGATATAATCTGTGCTGAACTGCGTAAATGCCAAGCCCAAACTCAAATATCCTGCACAGGGGAAACCAGTCTTCAGGACGCAATCCTATATGATTAATTATAAAATAATACCTAAAAGTCGCGCTTATAGCCAGAGTACCCAGAAAAAATAAACAAGAATTTTTCCGGCAGATCGCAGATAGTAATGGAAACATTGCGTAAAGGGACATGATCAAGCCGATAAACCACACGACTGCATTTATTTCTCCTCCCCATTGATTAGTAAACGCCATAAATCCGCTTATTTGGAGAAGAACGTTTCCTTTTTCTAAAAGCTGTACCGCGCCTACACTGGACATAGAAAGAGCGATTGCAAGAGAAATCCAGTACGCAGGATAAATCCTCTCAAATCTCTTGAGAAGGAAAGAACCGTATTCAGAAAATGAAGTGATTGACTTATAATTATATTCAAGAACTGCGCCACTTACAAACAATAAGAAGGTAACTCCAACTCCACCCCATGAAGGATAATATAAGTTTTCAATTTTTATGTAATGGTTTGCTATCATTCCGACGTGGGATGCTACTATCAGCCATACTGCCGCGATCCGGATGAGATCGAAAAACAATATACGAGATCTCATGTATTTTAACTCCTCCCAACATCTTAAATAATTTCTCTATCTCCATCTTTCAATATTATGCTTCCCCAAGATGCCTGTGGATAGGGTCCTGGTGTTTGTAGGTCTGAAGCTAGTATTGGCGCGAACATTGAGTCTTTGAGATATAGATCAAGCTCTACCAGTTTGTCATCCTATTTTCTCAGAGTCTTTATTTCGTCAGGTTTCTCTGCTTGTTCACATATTATCTCAATAGATAAAGAATATAGATAATAAATATATTTCATCGGTGGAAAAGGCTCTAAAATACCAAGCTATAGAAAAAGTTATCATTAAAAGCTTTTTGAGTGCTAAGTCTATGACAAAACTGGGTAAATAAAATGAAATACTTGTGATGAAGTCTTTTAACTGTTAAGTAAACAAGAACTTGTATGGATGAAAGTTCCTGCAGGACCTAATTGCAGGCAAAGTATAGAGAGACTAAAGAGAATATCAGGGAGTAAGGAACAAAGATACAATATGGGGGTATTGTATCGGAAAAGCTCCTTATTCCCTACAGTCTCTCCGTTTTCATCTTATTTCATATCTCTTTTAATATTCTCTCATATATTCATTTTACTTACTTTTCCAATTTTCCTCTCTTACTTCTTAACTATTGTTATTGCAATTTTTTATTAGCGATCTTTTGTAAAGATTTCACTACTTAGCTTAGTTTTTTCAGTTACTTTTTCATAACTTTAACTCTCAAATCTTCTGACATTTTCTCGATTGCATATCTGAGGGCAGGCCTGAGCATCTCATTTTTGTTCTTCAAATCGGACTTGAAGAGCTCTTCACAAAGATCAAAGATCTCTCTTTTATTTTCAGGCCTTATTTCACTGAAATATTTCTTTGGGCTCTGTAGAAATCCTCTGAAATAATGAATTCCCATAAATTTAAACTGAGCAGCAAGATCTGAATATACTTATCTTTTTTCAGCCTCTTTCATCTGATGTAGACAGTTTTTCTACAGAGCCTTTCTTTGTAATTTTTCCCACAGATGCAGATTTTACCCCATAGCGTGAAATTTCTTCTTTAAAAAATCGTCTTTAAAAACTGAGAATAATTGGCTTTTGTTTTCTCATTCACGCCCAGGGCAAGATTCTCTCTAATTCTTAATTTAAAATCTGGTTCCACAGTCCCCTGTTTATTTAGATACGGCTTATATTATATTTACACATATAATCCTATATTTACAATTGTGCGTCAAAAAATAAATAAATAAATAAATAAATAAATAAACAAATAAGCAAATAAGCAAATAAATAAACTTAATTACACTTTCATAAAGGAAATGTTGTCTCTTTTTACGTCTGAAGTAGAAAATGCCCTCAGGAAATCTTTAAGCCCAAAGCTTTCTTTTAAATTATAATCTAGGGGAAGAAACAGAGGCTATTTGGATTAGTTTAGTCAGACAAGTCCAAGCGCTTGGATAAGGCTGTTTCCATACCAGACAACCATAAGATTATTTGCAGTTACAAAGATACCGACAGATTCTATAATATGTTTTGTAAAGGTCCATCTTTTGCTTGACGCTTTTATCAGAGGAGCCACATAAAAAAGCAGGAAGATAAACCCTACTTTGACAAGTAGAAGGTGATAGATCCCGTAATATTCTAGAATCATTGCAGGAACTGGGTTATATTCCGTGCCCAGGGGAAGAGCATAAACCGTAGAGGCCCAATCCCCAATCACATAGAAAAGAATGATATACCGTATTTCATAAAGATAGGAACTGAATGAACCCCGAGTATTGTAGGCTTGCAATAAAACCCCCCATAACTTCCTCTTTTTCAATAGAGACAAAACTATATTATAAGATTATATAAACGTAAGAAACAAACACGAGAAACTAAAATAAAGATCAATAATTTTTAAAATTTTTTTATTAAGAACTTTAATAAAATTCTAAGTGTAAAAATGCCTTAAAAAGATATAAGAAGATAGAAGGAGGATCGACAAGTTTCGAAAGATAATAAGCCAATTAAATAATTCTTTAGAATTTTTCTTAATTACTCAAAATTTCTCAATCATTCAGAATAATTTTAGAAAAAACACAGAGATAATAATTCTTGAATTAACCCTCAAAGTTAAAAATGGCAAAATTGTTGGAACAGGAAAATTATCGTGATTTCTTATTTAGGAGCGATGAAAATATAACTTCAAATAATTCTATTACCGATTACATCCTTGATGAGATAATCTAGGGAAATGAAATGTTAAAAAAATGAAACTGGAAATGGAACTATACAGTCATTCCCAAAGTGAAAACAGAAGTTACTTTTAATCATTCATAATAAAAATTAAAAATAAGTTACGCTTTTTAGAAAGGAGCCTTTAAGAAGGAACCCCGATGTAAATTGTATGGAGTTGAAAGGCGACATCCTCAGCACTATCATATTCCTTGTCTGGAAGCATACCAAGTTCCCTCAGTATGTCCCGGATTTCTCCACTCTTTTTTGCTTGTTCAAGAATCTCATTTCTCTGTGCAGGAAAATCTATACTTTTTAGTACCCTTTGAATTTCCAATGGAAGTTCTATAACAAATCCGCTTTTATTCTCAATTTCCATAATATTTCCCCTTTATTTTAGTTTCCTCTAAAATTTTTTGGCGACATCTGCAGCTGTTGTATACTCCTTTTCCAGAAATTATTATATTCGACAGAATGCTATCTCTGACGTTATTATCCTTAGCGCTTAACGATATCTTCCTCCTCTACAGGAAAATCTACATTTTAAAGCTCTCTAGGGAAGCAAACCTTTTTTTGTCAGTATTAGTATAAATGATGACTTACTATTTAAATCTTAATATGATTTTATAAAAAAGTGTTAAAAATTATTACTAATTATTGATTTAATTTTATTATATAACAAATATTAGAAATATTCTACAATAAAAATAACAAAAATAAATCTAATACAAAAATAAATCTAATACAAAAGTAATTTAATACAAAAGTAATTTAATACAAAAGAAATTTAATACAAAAGTAATTTAATACAAAAGTAATTTAATACAAAAAATATATGTACGAAAATCAAGACTCTATAGGTAATCCTCTTAAATAAAAAATTCATTTACTTGAGCGGAACTACCTGATACATTTCCACTTATTCATTTCAAAACCTGTTGAAGCTAAACTTGATATTTTAACCTGATATTTTTAATATTTCGAGCCCTATTGGAACTGATTTAGATAAGTTTTTCTACAAAACTTATCATCACTAATATTAGATGGCTGTACCCATGGTTTCATCCTTATACCCTTGATTTTATCCTTGTTTGTTATCCATGGTTTGATGGCATTCAAAGCATTTATGAAAGTCATGCTCAAGGTTTTATCCTTGTTATTCATGGTTTTGAATTCTTGAATGAGCTAAAGGTAATGTTTATATCTAGAATTATAGTCGGTTTGCAGACAGAAGATGTTGAGCGAAATTCTAAAATTCAGAATCTTTATTTGATTTGTTCCAGTTTTTTATATAGATAAACATTGAGATAGATGATAAAAATGACTCAAAACGTAGACATTCCAGGAGAAAACAATCTCCCTTCCCTGCTGGTGATGAAAAATGTAACTGTTATCAAGGGCGGGAGAAAAATCCTTGATTCGGTATCCTTATCCATTGGACAGGGAGAACATGTTGCAATTATCGGGCCTAACGGTTCTGGGAAATCCTCCCTTATAAAGACATTTACAAAGGAATATCACCCTCTTACAGCAGCCGATGGGCTTATTTTGAATATCATGGGTAAAGAAACCTGGCACGTCTTTGAACTAAGAAAAATGCTCGGAATTGTATCTGGAGACCTCCAACAGACCTACTGCCGCCAGGTCAGTGTGCTGGATGTCGTACTCTCAGGGTTTTTCAGCAGCATAGGAATTTACTACAACCATAAAGTTACCCCTGAAATGGAGGCAAGAGCAAGAGAAGTACTTAAATTTCTTGAGATTTCTCACCTTGCAGACAGACTGATGTCTGAACTATCCTCAGGAGAAGCCAGAAGGGTACTAATAGGAAGAGCCCTTGTGCATGACCCACAAGCCCTTATTTTAGACGAGCCTGCAAACAGCCTTGACCTTAAAGCCCTCCAAAGTTTCCGCGAAACTATCCGGAAAATTGCCGACTCAGGAAAAAGTATTATTCTGGTAACTCACACCCTTGAAGATATAATTCCCGAAATCAATCGAGTGATCCTCATAAAAGACGGCAAAGTCTTCATGGACGGAAAAAAGCAGGAAATTCTAACCGATGCTAACCTCTCTGAACTGTTTTCACTTCCCATTGAGGTTATAGAGAAAAAAGGTTACTATCAAGCCTTGATCTGAGAATCTGCACTTAAACTTATACTTAAATCTGCGCTTTAAACGATATGAGATCTACACTTAGTGAAGGGAATGTATTCATGACTTAATACATTTTTATATAAAATACCAAATACTATAATGAAGAACACTGAGAACGCTGCAAAATATCTCAAATACTACATGATACCCAGATTGCTCAGTTTCCAGGGAGAAAAATAGGAGGAGTTGCAAATGCCAGTGATCAGTATAATAGGGTGCAGGATGTTCGAAGACGAATAGGGTGCAGGATGTTCGAAGACGAGATAATGCATCTGCTCGAAAATGATCCTGAGATTGAAAAAATAGTCATCGTGGAAAACAATGACTGCGACGGTATTAGAAAGAAAATGTTGGAGGCTGGAATCCCGCATAAAGTATTTCCCATCGAAGAGCTGCCGGAAAAGCAGGAAGAAAAAAGCCTCACCCTAAACATATACATGCTTGAACTTGCTCTGCACGCAATTCCTGAAAACCTTAAAAAAATAGTTTATTCAAAAGTGAGAGCAATGGTTCCGCATTCGGATGGAATTCTGCTCTTTTACGGGCTTTGTGGAAATGTACTAGGGAAAGTCGAAGAAGACTTCAGGATCCCTGGCTGCAAGGTCTGCATTCTGAAAGAAGAAAACGGGGAAATCGTTGATGACTGTATAGGTGCCGTGCTCGGAGGTAGGGGCCGCTATCTCGAAGTCCTGAAAAACTGCAAGGGAGTAGGCACCTTTTTCCTGACTCCTATGTGGGCTGCAAACTGGAGGGAAATGATCAGGACCGCAGGTTTGAGCCAGGATCCGAATGATATTTCCATGTCGAAACTTGTCTTTGATTGTGCAGGATACAAAAGAGTGGCAAGAATAAACACAGGTCTCACATATGAGAAAAGGTTTGAAGCCTGTGTAAGGGAATTTTCCACACTCTTTGATTTTGAGATTACTGACCTTGAAGGAACTATGAAGCTTGTGGAAAGCTGTTATGCGACAACAAAAACATCAGTGCTTGATGACAGTTTCTGAAGAGTACAGTTTCCTCGCCTAACCAGCGGCCATTTACTTTTTAAAAATAGCGGCCCTTAATGACATTTTACAAACTGTAGTTCCAATATCAATTATTTCCACACAAATTCTGCATCCTTCCAAGTTTATTTTTGATTGAAAAGCTTATATTTGCAGGCGAATTAAAAACTAGGAATATAGAACCGAATAGTAAAAAGCCCTGGGGGATTAAGGCTTGGGAGAACACTTTGTCATAATTGCTGGAGAAGAAGCAGGCCCTAAATCAAATAAAATGGGCGGAATCTGGAATGTTATTCATGAAGAAGCACGTACCCTTGCAGCTCTTCTTGATTCTGGCAAACTGGATACGAAAGATGAAAAAGAGATTCTTGTTGCGGGTCCTTATTACGGACACAGGGGTGCCGATTGGAACCGGGGACTAAACCGAATCACAGATATGGGGGAGCTTAGCCCGCTAAGTATTGAAGGGGAACTTCAAAAAAGCCTGGATGCCCTTGAAAAGTCAGGCATTAAAGTATATACAGGAGAAAAACTGGTAGGGAAAACGAAAATAGGCTATTTACAATTTCAAACCTCGGACTTTGGGAAAATACGCTCAACCTATATGGGAAAGGATATGACCCTTGAAAGCAGGATCAAGGCTGAAGTCTACGAACATCTCGGGCTTGATTCCCTGAGATATGAGAGCATGCAAAATGGCCCAGAATATACTCACTATCTTTCTCTTTCCTATGCAATTTCCGAGCTTATTCGACTTCTTGTAAGTATGACCCCAGAGGATTCCGAAACACAGGAAGCAACTTCAACTCAGGGTTTTATTCCCTGTCCAGGGGTCTCCCTGCACTGTCACGAATTTGGGGTATTTTATGCGCCAGCTAGGCTAAAAAAACTCGGAATTCCAGTAAATACCGTTGCAACTCTGCATGCGACTCTGCCCGGAAGGACTGCAGGGTATGACTCCATTCAAAAAAGAAGGAATAATGACAGCACATGGCCTCCAGGTGTACCTGAAAACCTGGCTGCTCTTGAGGCTCTTATGTCATACGCAGACACAATTACCGCAGTCGGAGAGTCAACCCGACAGGAAGCCAGGCTTTTTTACGGAATTAATGGGATTGTGATCCGGAACGGAATAACCATAGAAACCGATAAAATTGACTGGAACCTGAAAGAAAACTCCCTTGAACGGATAAGAAAATTCCTTTCCGAAAACCTGTATAAATATCACGGGGGAGAAAGGATAGAACCCGAAAAGATAATCCCAATTTTCACAATCTCCCGCCTAGAAGTAGAAAATAAAGGGTATCCCGACCTTCTCGATTCCCTTGTAGCTCTTGAACATATAATAAAAAACAGCATTCTCGAAGGGCATTTGCAGGAGGGAATTAGAGTAATCTGTTTCCTTGTTACGGCAGAAGGACCCAAAACAAACCTTCCATCAGGATTTCCTGTGAACCTGCCAAAAGAAGTGCTCGTAGGAAATGAGTTGAGGATTCAGCAGATGATTGAGGAAAGAGGGCTGGATTTTTCGAAAATGGTAAGAGGAAAACGCTCGGTTGCGGCACTTCTTTATCCCCAGATCCTCTCAAGCACCGACGGAGGACTTGGTATGAAAGTTGAGGAGTTTATGGCAGGCTGCTGTGCAGGTATTTTTCCCTCGCGCTACGACCCCTTCCTGCTCACAGGGCTTGAAGCCGGAAAAGAAGGAACCCCAAGTGTGGTAAGCCGAGTCTGTGGTTTCAGTGATGCCATAAAAACGATTGAATCCCTTAAGGAAGTGCTTGGAGGAGTAATAGTAGTGGACAACGTTGATCTTTCCTATTACGAAACCGTCCTTGATTATGCCCTTGCAGCCAGCTATTTTACGCGGAATTTCATAGAAGACAGAGTAAAGTACAAACTCCTCTGCAGGGAAGCTTTCCTTCTTGCAAAAGATATGGACTGGAGAGATCCTACTGAACAGTATTATGAACTGATAAGCGGGGCACGTTTCTGCAGGCAGGAGGAAAATGCTGCCACCAAGGAGTGAAAGGGCATTAAAAGTCCCGGAAGATTGTAACAAATAAATCCCAAAAGCTGTAAGAAAATATCTAATCCGCCATCCATAGGAAAAGGGTAAAGAAGGAAAATTAACAAAAAAGAAGGAAGGACAACAAAAATGGAAAAATTAAGGAAACAAAGATACACTGAGGTTTTCTTGAGATGTCAGAAATTAGAAAGCATTATTTTCTTTCCGAGTACTGCATAATTGCCGAAGAGAGGGCTAAAAGGCCTTCGGACTTTGCAAGTGTGGGAGATAAAGATTCCGGGAAAGGCAGCTCTGAGAACTGTATATTCTGTGGAGGAGCTGAGGAAAGCACCCCCCTTGCCACTGCAGTATATAAAAATGGAAAGATTTATTCCGATACCTCTGAAAGAAGAGTACGCAACTGGGATTTTCGCTGCTTTCCGAATTTTTATCCTGCTCTCTCGCCTGCCCCGAACTCTCCAATGCATCAGGAAAATGGCCTGCAGGCTGAGCCCGGGTATGGCTTCCATGAAGTTATCGTAGAATCACCTTTGCATGGAAAAAGACTTGAGTACTTTTCTGACTCTGAAATCTCAGGACTTATGCAGGTTTATAAAGACCGAACATGCAGCTATATAACCCATGAAAAAATACGTTATGTCTCCCTGTTCAAAAACTCCGGAAAAGAAGCCGGAGCTTCCATTAATCACATTCACAGCCAGCTCCTTGCCCTGCCATTTTGTCCTCCTCCTCTTGTAAGAGAACTACAGGTCATCAGGGAAAAAGAAAGATGTCCCTACTGTGCCATTTTTGATAAGGAAAAAACGTCCTCCCGTTTGGTATTTGAAAACAACAAATGGATAGCCTTTACCCCTTATTCTTCAATTGGACCATTTGAAGTGTGGATTCTTCCCAAAAAGCATGTCAGTTATCTTGGAAATTGTGATGACAGAATTCTTTTTGCTCTCGGGGAAATTCTCAGGGATATACTCAAGAGTTATGGAAAAACTCTTGGGAATCCGCCCTTCAACTATATGTTTTACCAGCTTTCCGAGGCTCCCGAATATCATCTTAACCTCCGGCTGCTTCCTAGACTTTCCATTAATGCGGGTTTTGAGCTGGGGACAGGAACTTATATCAATACATTTTCTCCGGAAAAGGCAGCCTCTTATTTAAGGGAGGAACTTACAGACTGAGATAATGTCTGTAAAAATAAACAAAAAGAAGCCATAAAAACTTCTCATCATTGCCAATCAAAGACATGGCAAAATTCACAGATATGTTTATTTACCATTAAAAAGGAAACTAAATTAAGGAAGCATAGAAATATATTCTTTATGCAAAAACCACCTTCACGTTACTTAAATCAAGGTCACACTCCTTATCTTTAAATAACAATTGAAGGCCCAAGGGGCAAAGTGGTACAGCAAATTAGTGGCGACCTGAATTCAATAAACTAAAATTAAATAACATTTGAGAAACTTGAAATTAATATAGCGATTGACATAGCTGATTAATACAACTAATTTAGCAAACTGGAGAATGTAGGTATTAAAAAGACAAGGGGGAGTCTGCATTCTTCGTTACTCCTTAACTCCCATTTCGACAAAAAGGGACAAGTGAGCCTATGAAAAAAATCCGAATAGGAATGTTTACCTGGGAAAGTTTGCATTCAATACGTGTTGGAGGAATTTCACCTCATGTATCTGAACTTTCTGAAGCTCTTGTGGTAGAGGGACACGAAGTTCACCTGTTTACAAGAAACAGTATAAACGAAGATAAGTTAATCAACGGGGTTTACTATCACAAGATTGCCTGTGATCAGAGCGGGGGAATTGTAGAACAGATGAACCGGATGTGTGACGGAATGTACTCCCGGTTCCTTGAAGTTAAAGAAAGTATAGGAGAATTTGATATTCTTCATGGGCACGACTGGCATCCTGTAAATGTGCTTTGCAGGATAAAAGCCCAGTTTGGACTGCCTTTTGTGCTGACCTTCCACAGTACAGAATGGGGACGCAACGGAAACCGTCACGGAAGCTGGTGGGAGGCAAAAGAGATCTCACACAGGGAATGGCTCGGGGGCTATGAATCTTCTGATGTTATCACGACCTCAACTGTATTGAAAGAAGAAGTCAAGCATATCTACAAGATCCCAGATTACAAGTTCTGGGAAATTCCTAACGGTATAAACATAGGAAAAATGAAAAGACAGATAGACCCTGGAGATGTGAAAAGGCACTACGGCATCCATCCATGTCTTCCAGTAGTGCTTTTCACGGGAAGGATGTCCTATCAGAAAGGACCAGACCTGCTGGTAGAAGCCGCAGCTAAAGTCCTGAAAAAACGGAACGCTCAGTTTGTGCTTATAGGCGAAGGGGACATGCGTTCCCAGTGTGAAAATCAGGCCCAGAGGCTTGGTATAGGGAATTCATGCAACTTCCTTGGGTATGCCCCTGATAACACTGTGATAGACTGGTTCAATGCCTGCGACCTTGTATGCGTACCCAGTCGGAATGAACCTTTCGGAATTGTAGTACTTGAAGCCTGGGATGCAAAAAAACCTGTAGTTGCAAGCGATGCAGTCGCCCTTGTGGAGAATTTCAGGACTGGCGTTATTGCCCATAAAGAACCATCTTCTATAGCCTGGGGGCTTAATTATGTCCTTGAAGGGCTTGGTCACAACAGGATGGGAGAAAAAGGTTACGACCTTCTCAAAAAACGGTATAACTGGAAAACGATAGCTGAAAAAACCCTCGAAGTATACGAAAAAGCGATTGAAAAGCATGAATCTGAGGCAGAAAAAAGGTAGATGAAGACGAAAATCTGGAAAAGAAGTATACCATATTATTTTTGAGCTAATATTCGGCTTTACGGTCAAATATTGACTATTTAAACTGAAAATAATTATAAGATAATAGACTGAAAATAATTATAAGATAAAAACTTAAGTTATTTCAAAGCTTATTTTATATAAAATTAAAAGGACTTCCACATTCCTAAAAAATAGGAAGGGGAACCCTTTACTTAAAGAAAAATCGTTTAAACAGTATCCTCTTCGTCTTCTTCATCAAACTCTCTGTAGCTGTCGCTTCCTACCATGGCAGCTGAGATGGAATCAATTCCGTCAAGCCATTCTGCCACAATACCATAGGGAAGGTCTGCCATAATCTCTTCAGGCAGGCTTTTTCCTTTGAGTACAAGCGCACCACACTGTGCAGTATAATCAAGAGCAAGCTCAAGGTTATCCGAGGCTTCTGCCTCAACCGCTAATTTTGCAAGTTCCACAGTATCGACTCCCTCATCATAGTCGCCCATAACATAGCACTCAAAAGCGACAAGGGCCCCCATGAGAGAGGTCTGGATTGAGTCGATCATGAGATCAATATCTTCGGAAATTGGCTCGACCTCGGAGAGTACAATATCCCGGATCTCAGCCAAGACCTCTAGAGCTATTTCTCTGGAGAGCACGCCCTTATCAAAACGTGCAGTCACTTTCAGGCAAGCAAGGATTACATCATCAACCATATTTACAAATATGGCACTTTCCTTTTCAGCTTCTTCTTCGGATTCCTTAATCTGGAAACCACTCTCTCTTGCCCTTCCTAGCCAGTTTTCCCAGCGCTTTTGGGTATAAAACTCATAGGGGAGGACCTGGTTTATTTCCTGTTCAGGCACTTATAACACCGCTTCAGACCTTTTTGATAATTGTATCAATCTTACTATTACTAAAATGTGACCGTTTACATTCACCAGGACAACTTCACTTTTTTCAAGGAATAATTAGCCTCGCACCTTGAATCAAGGCTTTCAAGAACCTCTACAATTTTGCATTTATCCCCTTTTGAAAGCCCTTCTGGGTGGCAGACCTCATACACCTCGCAATCTCTCTTACCACAATTTAAAGGCTCACACAGAATTTTTGCCCCGACAATTGCTTTTCTTGACTCTATAGTAGTCAGGATAGGAGCCCTGCTCACGTTTACAGCAAGTACGCCACTATCATGCAGGAAACATTGGTGGATATCATTGTTTCTGACACTCTCGACCCTGTACCTGCGTTCAGGTTCAAGATTAAGGCAGGTGTTCTTCAGCCGACATTTCTTGCATTCGGGCATCTCACCTTTAAATATGAATTCCAACCCTTCTCTTGCAAGCCGTGATCCGATAAGTGTTATTTTGGTATCGCTTTCTGTCATAATAACTCTTCCATTTAATTATTTTGGGCCTGTGCCCCAAGCCTTTTTTGAAAAGGCTTGAGCGAAAACGGCGTGATCTACCGCAAACTTTTGAGAAAAGGTTTGATCACAAACTTTTTCAAAAAAAGTTTGATCAAAAACCCCTAGCAACGGCGTGATCAAACGGCGCAACGTTTGTGGTCAAGCGGCTAAAAGCTTGCGAGTCAACGCTCGTGTTTTCGAGACCGTACCCGTTTATTAGGGGTACCTGGAGCTTATCCCGAGATAATTTGAAGTTTGATATCGGGTTTGATTTAGATAATACTTTAATTGGAAATTAAATGACTCTTGATTGGGAATTAAATGATTATTTAGTTAGAAATTAAGTGACTTCGGATTAACCGGATTCTTTTTAACCGGATATGGGCTGCTGGACCTCTGAATAGAATCCGGCCTTAAACTCTGGTGTCTTGAACCGCGCTGATTCCCAGCTTTAGCCTGAATAAGAATAACTTTTCAACTTATGACCTTTGTGATTCTTGCGACTTTCTCAGCAGCCGATGGGGTAAGGCCGCTCCCAAGAATTGTATAACGCTCAGGGCGAATACTGTGTGCACGTAGCAGAGCCTCGACTATATATTTATCATCTATACCCAGCTCTTCGGCAGTTACAGGAGCTCCTATCTTTTTTAAGGCATCCCTGATTTCCTGCCAGTGACCTCCATGAAGGTACATCATCATAATTGTGCCAACTCCACATTGTTCTCCGTGGAGTGCGGGCTCTGGAGCTATTCTGTCAAGAGCATGGCTGAACATATGTTCTGAGCCAGAAGCAGGTCTGGAAGAACCTGCTATACTCATTGCAACCCCGTTTGATACAAGAGCCTTCACCACAAGCCTTGCTGAGGTCTCGTGATCGGGCTTGATCGAATCTGCATACTCTATAATAACCCTAGCAGCCATACGGGAGAGCGCCGCAGCATATTCTCCAAGATATTCATTCCTTAGCCTGTTTGCAAGTTCCCAGTCTAATACTGCCGTGTAATTGGAAACTATGTCTCCACAACCAGCAGCAAGGAAGCGGAATGGAGCTGCTGAAATAATCTTCGTATCTGCAATGACGGAAATCGGAGCCTGAGCCTGTGCAGATGTACTCCTTCCGTTATCCATAATTGAGGCACGGGAAGATGCAATCCCATCATGGGAAGCTGCAGTCGGCACGCTGATAAAAGGAAGCTCAAGCCGGGTTGAAGCAAGTTTCGCAAGGTCAATAGACCTGCCGCTTCCAACTCCTAGGAGAAAGCTTGCTTCTACTTCTAAGGCTTTTTCCATAACCCTTTCAACCTCTTCAACTGTAGCGTTTCGGGTTAGAATCGTTTCTGCGTTATTGCCTGTACTCTCAAGGAGGGTACTGACTCTCTTGGCTGCAATATCCCTTGTAGTATTTCCGGTTACTATCAGCGCATTTCCTTTCAGTTTCAGATCCCTGCAGACATATCCAACTTCCTCAAGTACGCCGTGTCCGACAAGCACATCTCTTGGAAGCTGCATCCATTTAGCGCTGTTTTTATTGATGGTCAATTTCATACCTGCATCAGTATTCGATCAAGATTGATGGTAAATTGGCTCTTATAACCTGAATTGGAACTTTAATAAACCCGAATATCATACAAAGTAATAAAATTTTAACCATCGACAGACTGCCACATATCGGGTATATAATTTAATATTAGCTAACTTGTAAAGCTAGTTCTTTATCAATTCCAGTGATTCAGTTACAATAATTTAATTCCAGTAATTGAGAACTTATTTAGGATCATTACTATATCTATTATTATTAATTTTTATGGTTACATTAACACGGTCTTTATCTTCGTCATTAATATCCACAATATTATGTATGACTACTACGTTAGGATTATATAGATAAATTATAAAAATGAAGTAATATATTAAGATTAAGTTTTATTGAATATTGTTAACCTATATCTGGACAAAACCTTCCGGAAAGAATATCTGCTATTAAAGTGAACATCGCGCGCTGGAGAGGAAAATTACCTTCTTTATTAAGGAAGTAAGTTTGCCCTATACACAGTAAGTATTAATCGTATTAGGATATTGCCATTTTGAATGAGTGATAAGATGAGTTTTTCAATAGACAAAATCTCACAGTTTATTAATACCTACTATCTTGACCCTATAAGAGGAGATGAAGGGTATAATGTTGTAAATACATTCACCTGGGCAGTGGTACTGGGCATTTGTATATTTGGGGTTTTCAGGCTGCTCGAAAAGCTTGAGGTAAAACTTACCCCACGCTTTATCGCGTCTGTCCTGCCTTTCGTACTTGCAGGATCTTCATTGCGCGTACTTGAAGATTCTCCTGCAGGCATCTTTCAACCACCATTTAGCTATCTTCTCATAACTCCCAACATCTACTTTTTAGTTTTTGCGATAACTGTGGGCTGTCTCTGGATCTCCATCCGGTTACAGAAGGCAGGACTGGTAAAGGATTCCCATCTCACTTTTGCAGGCTTCGGAATCGTATGGTTCTTCATAAACCTCATTGTCCTCCTGTATTTTGAGAATATTGTAGCCTTGTACGTCCCCTTATTCGTACTCGCAGCAGGAACAGGACTGACTTTAACCTTCTATCTCATTGCCCGCCATTTCAAATCCAAGATATTTACCGACCCACTGAATCTTTCGATCCTGATGGCTCATTTGATGGATGCTTCATCAACTTACATAGGCATAGACAAACTTGGATACTTTGAGAAGCATGTGGTGCCTTCCTACCTAATTGAGCTTACAGGCACCGCATTGGTTATGTATCCATTGAAACTTATTATCTTTATAGGGGTTATTTACGTGCTTGACACTCAGTTTGAGGATGACGAACGCTCCTTGAACTTAAAAGAACTAATCAAAATGGTCATTTTGATTCTTGGGCTTTCCCCAGCAACCCGCAATACGGTCCGGATGATGCTGGGAATTTGAAACAAAATCTGTTTTGACAGGTTCGTGCGCATAGGATAAAAAACTGAGATACCGGTGGGGATACGTATGGAAAGAAAAGAGGGAGATTACAACTTAGAGGATATAGGAGCACAGGCAGAAATTTCTGAAGAGAAAATACAGACAGGAATTACAGAAGGAGAAATGAAAAACAGGGAACATGCTGCAGAGGAAAAAGATTTTCTTCTAGGGAGCAATGTTGCAGAGCCCTTGCGCAATCATAGGAAAGACCCAAAAAAAGAATTCACCAGATACGTGCGCTTTATCTGGCCCTATGCGGTTATCATGGCTTTTGTATTTTTCGGAGCCCTCGTCATAGGCTACAGTTCAGCTGCAAGTTTCCCTTCTATGGCTGATGCCCTTAGAGAAAGTTTTAGCTCCCGCTTCGAGTCTATCATGAAAATGAGTCCTCTTTTCATAATGCTTACGATCTTTCTTAACAATGCTTTTGTAAGCTTGCTTTTTCTGATACTCGGACTAGCTCTAGGAGTCCTACCTTTGATGTTTATCGCCTTTAATGGATACCTTGTGGGAGTAATTGCTTACCTGGCAGCCCAGGAAAAAGGTCTGCTTTTTATTTTGCTTGCTCTTCTTCCCCATGGGATACTGGAGCTGCCGATGGTCTTTCTGGCTGCTGGTATAGGGCTTCGGCTCGGACACCAGGTATTTTCTGCCCTTATAGGTAAACCTACCCAAATCAAAAGAGAGTTTAAAGAGGGGTTAGTATTTTATTTCCACTGGATTCTGCCTCTTCTTCTGGTTGCAGCCTTAATTGAGACTTTTATTACGCCTCTTATCCTGAGTTTCGTTTAAAAAAGTACCAGAGTTAGAAAGAAAAACTCTGAACCCGGAAATTACCGGCCTGGAAACTACCAGAAAAGGTTCAGTACCAGAAAAGATTTAGAGTACTAGAAAAGGTTTAGTTATCTTTTCTGCCTACCTTCCTCTGGCCTTAGTTTTTCTAGCCTATCTTTTTCCAAGTTACCTCTCATTATATAAATGGGTACTTATATTAGAAAGGGTTTTAATAGGTAAAGCCGTTAATGGGGAAAACCTATCAGGACTTCTATTTCATAATACCTGGCAAATAGTCACCAGGCCTTCCTTTGAGGGATCATCACTCAAGTAGCAGGTTTGAAAAAAAAACCCATACATTATTACCATTTCATTAAAGGGAATTATTTCCAAAGCCAAGGAACATCATATATGATTGACAGAAAAGAAATTAAGGAAATTGTTGAAGGCTACTATACCCATGCTGATAAGATAAAAATCGGAACTTTAGGCTCTCATTCAGGACTCGACATCTGCGACGGAGCAATTGAGGAGGAATTCAGGACTCTTGCTGTCTGCCAGGCTGGAAGGGAAAAGACATACAGCGAATACTTCAGGGCTCAGAGAGACTCTTACGGAAAAGTAAATAGGGGAATTGTCGACGAGACAATTATTTTTAGGAAGTATAACGAAATTCTCCGTCCCGAAAACCAGCAGAAACTGATTGATGAAAATGTGCTTTTTATTCCTAATCGTTCCTTTACCTCCTACTGCAGTATAGACGAGATCGAAGAGAACTTCAGAGTGCCTCTTGTAGGAAGCAGGAATCTTCTCAGAAGCGAGGAACGCAGAGAACAGCAGAGCTATTACTGGATTCTGGAAAAAGCAGGACTTCCTTTCCCGGAAAAAATTGAGTCACCAAAAGATATCAACGAACTTGTCATGGTCAAGCTCCCACATGCAGTAAAGAAACTCGAAAGGGGATTTTTCACTGCTTCAAGTTACAGAGAATATCAGGAGAAATCCGAAGCTCTAATAAAACAGGGTGTTATAACACGAGAAGCCCTTGAAGAAGCAAGAATAGAGCGTTATGTCATAGGTCCAGTGTTCAACCTTGATATGTTTTATTCCCCAATCGAGCCAAAAATGAGCAAGCTAGAACTTCTCGGGATTGACTGGCGCTTTGAGACCAGTCTTGATGGGCATGTAAGGCTTCCTGCTCCGCAGCAAATGACTCTGGCCGAACACCAGCTGACTCCTGAATACACAGTCTGTGGACACAATTCCGCAACCCTGCGCGAGTCCCTTCTTGAGAAAGTGTTTGAAATGGGAGAAAAATACGTAAAAGCTACCCAGGAACATTATGCCCCTGGAATTATAGGGCCTTTCTGCCTGCAGACTTGCGTTGATAAGGACCTTAACTTTTATATTTATGATGTTGCCCCAAGAGTAGGCGGCGGAACCAACGTGCACATGTCAGTAGGTCATTCTTACGGGAACTCGCTCTGGAGAAGACCGATGAGCACCGGAAGAAGGGTTGCCTTTGAGATCAGGCGCGCTCTTGAGCTAGAGAAACTTGACGCTATCGTCACATAAATTTATTAAGGCTTTCCGGCATTAATAGATATGAATTTATGCAGAATACCGTAAACTTTAAAAGTGACACCTGAATCTGCAAGCTTTAGGTTTCTATAAAGATTATAATGAATGGACTTGTCCGGATTTCCACAACTGGAAATCCGGAATATAGATAGCCTGGAAATAATTCGGCTTAAGAAATTCACTTTAATCAGAATTACATTGTTACTACGTTATTAATTGTAGATCAGATGGATTCATAGTTTGAATCTGTGGATCCACTAGAAAGATTAGTTCAAAATTTTTATAATGCAGATTTTGGATAAAGACCTACCCTTATATCGGATCAGCTTTACCTTACTGGAGGAAATTACAACTTGAGTCAACCTAGTGTTAATATCGGCATGGTAGGACATGTCGACCATGGAAAAACTACACTTGTTAGAGCCTTATCAGGTTCTTGGACAGATACACATAGTGAGGAAGTAAAAAGAGGAATTTCTATCAGACTGGGGTATGCAGATTCCCAATTCATGATGTGTCCCAAATGCCCTTCTCCTCAATGTTACACTGTGGAAAAGACTTGCCCTAACTGTGGAGAAAAGACAGAAGAACACAGGATTGTATCCTTTGTAGATGCCCCTGGCCACGAAACCTTGATGGCAACTATGCTCTCTGGTGCCGCGATTATGGACGGAGCAGTGCTGGTAATTGCAGCAAACGAAAACTGCCCACAGCCCCAGACGAAAGAACATCTAATGGCACTGGATATAATAGGTATAAAAAATATAGTAATAGTGCAAAATAAGATCGACCTTGTGTCCAGAGAACGCATTATTGAGAATTATCAGCAGATAAAGGAATTTGTTAAAGGCACGGTTGCAGAAAATGCACCTATAATCCCGGTCTCAGCCCAGCAGAACATTAATATTGATATTCTTATCGATGCTCTGGAAACAGAGATCCCTACTCCTTTACACAAGCTGGATAAACCTGCCAGTATGTTAATTGCACGCTCATTTGACATCAATAAGCCAGGAGCTTCAATTGACGAAATCCATGGAGGAGTTATAGGAGGCACTCTTACCGAAGGAGTCCTTCGCCCTGGAGATGAACTAGAGATAAGGCCCGGGATCAAGATTACAACCGAAGGCACTACAAAATGGGTTCCAATTCTGACAACAGTTACATCCATCTTTGCAGGCACAACAAAAGTAGAAGAAGCAACTCCTGGTGGTCTTCTGGCTGTCGGAACTTATCTTGACCCTACCCTAACAAAAGGTGACTCTTTAACAGGACAGATTGCAGGCGCACCCGGTACTCTTCCTGAGACCAGGCACCAGTTTGTCATGGAACTACACCTGCTTGAGAGGGTAGTGGGAGTTACAAGGGAAGAAAAAATCAATGAAATAAAGACCAGTGAACCCCTTATGCTCAATATAGGAACCGCAACCACAGTCGGAGTTGTTACAAGCGCCCGGAAAAACGAAGCTGAAGTGGCCCTTAAACGCCCAATCAGCGTAGCCATAGGGTCAAGGGTTGCTATCAGCAGGAGAATTGACTCTCGCTGGCGGCTCATTGGAGTAGGGGTAATTAAGAGTTGAAGGTTATAATCGACACTAACGGGTTTATGATCCCAATCCAGTTCGGCGTGGATATTTTTGAAGAACTGAAAAGACTGGGATTTGACGAATTTTTTGTGCCTGAGGCTGTAGCATTAGAGATAGAAAAGCTCATAAAGCGGGAAAGAGGTTTGAACAAAACAGCTGCAAAGGTCGCCAGATCCATGATGGACAGATGCGAGCGTATACCTGATGCTATGGGGCCTGCGGATGATGTAATTCTCAGGCTGGCAAAAAAAATGGGAGCGGCTGTCCTGACAAACGACATAGGGCTGAAGCGCAGGCTTGCCGAAGAAGGGATCCAGACCATATCCCTGCGCCAGAAAAACAAACTGGACTTTGTCTGAAAAATCACATTATTTTACTGGGCAGCATTGAATTGATTGTGTTTACGGGTGATTAGCAGATGTATAAAATGATGAAACTCGTTGATACAGTCCGTGTCCCTCCTACCCTGTTAGGGGAAGAGGTGATGCCTACTGTTAAAAACGCGTTAAGAGAAAAACTTGAGGGACAGGTTGACAAAAAACTTGGTTCCCTTGTCGCAGTTTGCAAGATCGTCGAGATAGGGGAAGGGCACATCCTCATAGGAGACGGGGCAGTATACTATGATGTGACATTCGAAGCGATAATGTTTGTGCCAGAGCTTCAGGAAATTATTGAAGGTGAAGTTGTTGAGACCGTTGGTTTCGGAGTTTTCGTAGGGATTGGGCCAATGGATGGATTGCTTCACGTCAGCCAGATTACGGATGATTTTATTTCATATGATGCGAAGAACGCAAGGCTTGTGACAAAGAGCGGAGGCAAGTCAATTTCCGAAGGCGACCATGTAAGAGCCAGGGTTGTCGCTGTAAGTATCAACGAGCGGGAACCTAAAGAAAGTAAAATAGGACTTACAATGCGCCAGACTGCCCTTGGAAAGTTGCAATGGCTTGAAGAAGCCCGCAAAAAGAAGCAGCAGTCCCGTGAAGCTGTAACTGAAGGGACTGCTTGAATAGGAGAGAATTTGTATGGCAGAAAGAGCGTGTCGACACTGTATGAGACTCTTAGAAGGGCAAACCTGCCTGATCTGTGGGACATCAGACCTTGCAGAAGAATGGAGTGGGCTTGTAATTATCCTGGATGCTGAACGCTCAGAAATAGCAAAAAAACTTGGAGTTGACATTCCGGATAGATTTGCTCTGAAGGTGCGCTGATTTGAGTGTTCATATCGAGCTCCCAAGAGAGCTCCGTCCACTTATGAAGAGACCCCTGGGTACGCTTTACAGGGGTAAGGGCAGGGATACTATAGAGAAATTTATAGGAGAAATTGCAAGCCCCACAAAACTTATATCCGTGGGGGATGTTACTACTTTTCACCTGCTCGAAGCCGGGATTATTCCGGATATTTGTATTGTGGACAACCGCACCAAAAGAAAGCCGGTTTCCAGTGATATGTCAGCCCGGAATATGGACAAGATTTATGACGAAGTGTCTGTAGACAATCCTGCAGGTATTATTACTGATGAGTTGGTTAGAATCCTTTGCGAAGCATTTGCTTCCGAAAAACCTCTCAGAATCTTTGTAAGGGGAGAAGAAGATCTGGCAACCCTTCCTGTAATTCTTCTGGCTCCTTTGGGTTCTGTAGTTCTGTACGGACAACCCGATGAAGGTGTGGTCTTTGTAAAGGTTACTGAGGAGAAAAAAGGAGAGATAAGAACTCTCTTTGAGAAACTCATCAGCAAAAATCAGAATCACGAATTGGATAAAATACGGAGAATTTTAGATGGACATAAAAATTCTTAAAGATAAGGAAAATCCACTTTTAAATCGAAGGGAACTGGATTTCATTGTGAAATATGAAGGTTCGACTCCTTCCAGAAATGACGTCAGGAATAAACTCGCTGCAATGCTGAATGCCCCTCTTGAACTACTGGTAATCCAGAGAATAAAAACCGAATATGGTATGAAGGAGGGTAAAGGCTATGCCAAGATCTACGAAAATGCCGAGCGCATGAAGGAAGTAGAACTGGAATACGTCCTGAAGAGAAACGCTATTCCGGGAACGGAGACAGAGGGAGAAGAGGCTTAAGCGAGGTGCGTATATATGGCAGTTAAAGATTACTACAAAGTCCAGGGTGACTCCGTAACCAGAATCAAACAGTTCTGTCCTAGATGTGGACCAGGTACATTCCTCGCAGATCACAAAAACCGCCTCGCCTGCGGAAAGTGTGGCTATACTGAATTCAAGAAGTAATCCATTTTAAGAATCAATCTGACTCTTTTTTTAATCCGAACCGCAGGAGATTGCCTGCGGTTTTTTTCACTCATTTCCTCCTTCAATGACTTCTTCCTCCTCAAGAACTTGACTTCAAATTTACAGCAAATTCAAGGCACTGCCTCAGGTTCTCCCATATAGGCTCAAAATGTTAAAAATTCTTTATGATTTCAAAATCTAGTTCACTGTGTCTAATTTTCAGTAACAATATTAGTTAAGTATCATTTTTTATAAGGACTATTTATTTTAAGGAAAACGGTTTCCGACAGTTTTTATATTATAACTAATATATATTTTAGCACATAAACATATATTGCAGTCTTATTATAGTCCTTAAGGCGTTTATATGAATCCGTTAGGTACAAAAGATGACTATAACATAGGTTATAATTATTTTTTTCAAGGGAAGTATAAAGAATCTATAAAATTTTTTAAAAAAGAGTCCTCCAAGTATAATAAAAATCAGATTCAAGCATTAAAGTTCAAAGGAATAGCGCATTATTTTCTCGAAGAATACGATGAAGCGTACAATTCTTTTTGTCAAGCTTTAGATATTTTAAATATTTGTCAGAAACATACTCAACATGCAGTAAGTACCGCATTTCTCTCTGAAAGATCTGAACACGTTGCTGAAATACTGTGTTTTGCAGGAATAACTCTAAGAAAATTTGAAGAAGAACTGCAGAAGAGATACTGTATTTTACCAAATCATGTAGAAGATATGTTAAAAGAATCTAAAGAAAAACTGGAGAAAATAAGAGATGAAAACGGAAGCCAAAAAAATAATAGCGTCATAAAAAAACTGGGCATTGTCTATTATTTACTTAAAGAATATAATAAAGCAATAGAAGTATTTAGTAATATAATTGATCCTCAACCTGAAGATTCAGAGACTTTAGACACTTTAAAAAGTGTCGGTTTAATTCACTACGAGTGCAAGCAGTATGATAAAGCGTGTGAAATGTTCGATAGAGCTATTAAAGTGAAGGAAAATGATAAAAACGAAGATCCTCTGCCCTATATATATAAAGCAATATTACTAGCTAAATTGAGATGTTGTGACATATTGGTAAAAGAAGCATATAAAGCATGTGATAAAGCTACTAAATTAGCTCCAGAAGCCTATAACATAAGATTCAATGAGGGTATGACTTATTATTTTCTTGAAGAGTATCCCAAAGCAATAAAAGCTTTTAAAAAAGCCCTTGAAAACGAAGGAAAGTCTAAGAAAAAAAATATTGAAGAAAACTGTGAAAAAACTAATGAAGAAAAATGCAAAAAGAATAATATTTTTCACGCACTGAGTATGAGAGGGCTTTCACATTTAAAACTGGGTTCGCACAACCATTATAAAGAAGCATATAAATGTTTCTTGCAAGCATTGGAACAAAATCCTGATGATATTGAGACTCTAAATCTAAAAGGTATAGTGTTTTATAGACTTAATGAGCCAACAAAAGCTAAAGAAGCATTCGAGAGAGCTTTAAGTATAGATCCATCGGATTTATTCACACGTAATAATCTAGGATGGCTTCTTTTAAATTTCGGAAACCTAGATGAAGCATATTCACAAATAAAAGATTATCTAATTTCATATACTAAAATACAAAAAAATACTAAAGACAATGATTTTTATGAGATAGAGAAGACAGGTGAAAAAATTCGATTTGGTACGCGGGAGTTTGACAAATACGCCCGTAGAATGGGATGGGGATGGTGCCTTAAAGGTCAGATAGATATTGAAAAAAGCAAATATATAGAAGCTATGGAGTCATTTGACCAGGCTATTAAATGGGATAAAACATTTTCTTTATATCTTCTCTGGCATGCGTATGCTAGATACCTCAGAGCAAAATATAATTATGGAGAGAAATCTGTAAAATATCAAGAAGAACTCATTACTATTGTTAGAGACTTGGAGAAAGTAAAATCTCATGAGAATAACAGGGTAGATGCTTACGCTCTTTACTTTTTGGGGATATGCTACTGTAAAATGGGAAATTATTTACAAGCCAAAGAAAAACTAATCGACTGTGTTAACTTAAGAATGGAAAAAGAGAAGCCTGTGATAGTACGCAAGCCTTGGATAATATGGGGGGCCGTGGTAGTATGGGAGCCTTTGAAAGTATATGATAGACTAAAGCTATGTAAGGAGAAATTGGCAAAGTTCATACCCCTTAAGAGTTCACTAACAAATACACAGCAAGTTGCAAATAAACTGCTAGGAAATATCTGGACCTACCAGATAAGACCTCCGTGGTACATTTGGTGGTGGGACTCGCCTACAAATAAAAGATTTAAGCAAATTATTTTCATAGTTATTTTTATTACAATTTTTTCGTTAATGGCATATGTTATTTGGAAAGATATTAAAGAGAATTTAAATCAGTTTTTACTAGCTGAGATAGCTTTAATTTTTCTTCTTATATCTACTTCAATAACTCGCATTGCAGGAAAAGATATATCTATAGAGATTCAATCGCCCACGTTCTCTGCTGTCGAATTTTATCCAGAGATGCCTCCTTTTAATCTTGAGGATGCTCGTCCCATAAGAGATATAAGTAGCAAATCTAGCACAACTGGAGATACCATACTATTTTTTAATCTCCGAGACATATTAAAAAAGTAAAGAGAGTTAAAAAATAATTGATTAGTCTAATTTATCTTTGGAAATGAGCTAAATTTGCTTAATCTTCTAAATCAGTAACTATCTTCTGCGCCCGTATTTATAATATGCATCATATATAATTGAATAATTTTAAGTTGATTAAATTTTATCCAAAGATCTCCGAGGGCCTATGAATTTTCTTTATGCCAGAGCCTGGTACAGTAAAGCCCTTGCTCTTTTTAACCTGAAAAATCAGATTGGATCAGAGAAAACCTTTGAGAGAGCACTTGAGGCTTTTGATACCATACTTGAAGTAAACCCTGAGAATAGTGTTGCATGGCAGTACAGAGGAAATATACTTCGTTACTTGGACAGGCCTGAAGAAGCTCTGCAGGCTTTTAATAGAGCTCTTGATTTTGATCCTGATAATGTATCTAGCCGTTACCTAAAGGGTATTACCCTCGGATACCTAAACCTACCTGAACAGGCGCTTGAGGCTTTTGAAGGTGTACTTGCTAGAGATGAAAAGCATACTGGTGCCCTGTACTACAGTGGGCTTGCTTTAAAACAGCTCTCACGAAATGAAGAAGCACTTGAGGCTTTTACTAGAACTGCCGAGTTTAATCCCGAAAACCTCAAGGCATGGTATTATAGAGGAACAATCCTGTCTGTGCTTGGGAAAAATGAAGAAGCACTTGAGGCTTATGGTAAAACCCTGACGCTGGAGCCTTCACACACCGGGGCATGGGAAGGCAAGGCAAAAGCATACCTCGCCCTGGGTAGAAGGAGAGAAGCTTTGAGAGCCTGCGAAAAGGCCTTAGAACTCGAACCTTCATCTGCTGAAGCCTGGGAAACCCAGGGCAGAATTCTCAAAAACCTGGGAAGAAAAGAAGAGGCTCTTTCAGCTTTTGAAAAAAATCTTATTCTTGAGCCCAGAAATGCAAAAAACAGGCTCGAAAAAGGCAGGCTTCTTAAGGAATTGGGCAGGCCAGAGGAGGCTCTTTTAGCTTTTGAAAGTGCGCTTGAGCTGGATAACTCTCTTATAGAAGCAGAAACCGGCAAAGGAAAAGCCCTGCTGGCTCTTGGAAGATATCAGAAAGCCCTTGATACTTTCAGAAATATTCTTGAAGTCAATCCTTCGAGTCCAGAAGGATGGGATGGGTCAGGCAGCTGCTATCTGGCATTGGGGAAGCTTTCCGTAGCTCAGCAGGCTTATGAGAAAGCCCTTTCTTTTGGAGCTGAGAATAGCGGCATTCTAAGCGGTTTAGGTGAAGTATATTATAAGCTCGAAGATTACTCCAGAGCTATCGAGATCTTCAAGAAGGCTCTCAGGCTTGATTCCGAAAACCTTTTTGCGTTGAATGGGAAGGGAAATTCGCTCTGTAAGCTTGGGAAGTATAGGGAAGCTGTTGAGGCTTATGAGACACTCCTTGAACTTGATTATGAAAGCCTTCCTGCCCGCTACAACCGGGGAGTCGCTCTTTCTCAGCTCAAGCACCAGGAAAAAAGCTTTGACGAGGTTCTTGAAAGCCAACTCCAAACGGCTTTTAAAAAATATGTGGAACTATCAGGAGAGTCTCTTGATGAAGAGATTAAGGATGAAAACTGGAAATATTGGGGATTTGCTTTTGCCGAGCTTGGTGAGTACAATGAAGCACTTAAAGCTTTTGACAATGCCACGAAAAGAGATTCTGAAAACCCTTTTCCCTTAATTTGCAAAGGAATTACTCTAATTTGTTTGAGAAAATATGAGGAAGCCCTTGATACTCTCAATAATGCAGAAAAAGTTATTTATTCAGCCACTGAGGCAGAAAAACCAACAAATAGTAGGAAGAAAGAGGAAACTGAGATCTTGAGCTCTGTTGAAAATAAATATAGGCTTGGAACACTCAGGAACGCTAAAGGGCTTGCTTTAGATGCTCTTGGCAGGTATCAGGATGCTTTAGATGCTTTTGAGAGCGCTAGAAAGCTTTCCAAAAATGAGAAAATTACATGCTCCGGAAAAGGCCTCGTTTTTGCACACTGTGAAGAATGGGAAAAAACCCTGAAAGCATTCGATGAGATTCTCGCTCTTGACCCTCAAGACACGCAGGCTTCAGTCATGAAAGCTTTTTCCCTGATAAGACTGCAGAAGTTTGAGAAAGCCGTTACAGTCTTGAAAGAGCTAACAACAGATGAGATAAACTCAGGTCTGTCTGCTTGCCTGCTTGGCTTTGCCTATTTCAGGCTTGAAGATTTCGAAAGAGCTATCGAAGCGTACAGAAAGGCAATCGATATAAACCCGAAAAATTTCCACGCCAGAAATGGGCTTGCAGAGCTTTACTTCAGGCTTGGAAACAATAGGGGCGCATTGAAGGAGCTCGAAGCCTCGATTGCAGAAGCCCCTGAAAATACATTTTCAAGAAATCTGAAAGGCCGAGTAGAACTTGAGGAACAGCTTTGTGAAGACGCGCTTGAATCTTTCAGGCGAGCCCTTGCCCTGGATACGGAAAACAGGAGACTGTTGCTCTGGGACGCATATGCGAGGTATATTTATGCAGAAATCTCTCTTGAGGAGAATAGTGCACGATTCAGGTACATGCTCCTTGCAGCTGCAGGAAAACTTGAAAAAACAGCCATCTGGCAGAGGTCCCAGGATAATGAACTTAAAGCTTATGCCCTTTATTTTCTCGGTCTTTTTTACTGCAGAGCACACTGGTTCCAAAAAGCTGCGGATAAGCTTGATGAATGCCTGAGACTGGAAGCTCCAGCCGAGGTAAAAAAGCCTGCAGCTCTGCTCCTTAATAATATCCGTACAGGTCCTCTGAGACCTACCTGGTGGGAATGGTGGCTTGATGCAAAGACAAACCGCCTGCTCAAAAGAATGAGTTTCGGACTTATTCTCCTTTTCATGTCCAGCCTTCTGCTGTCGCATCCGGCAGCTTCAACCCTTCCAATTATTTCCTGGCCAGCATTCTATACAAATTACATTTTTTCTCTTATAGGTCATGTTTCATGGTCGATTTATGGCAGAGAGTATATTGTCTTTATCCTGTTTTTGGTTTCTGTCCTGCTCCTACCCGGAATAAGGCATGGTAGACCAAAAGCAGGGGAACTTGAACTTGAGACACTTACCCCTCCACCTCCTGATTTTTACATTCCCACATCCATATTTGAGGAGTTTAGTACAAGGCTTGGAAAAAACCTATTTTCTCCTGAACCAATGGAAGAAAGCGTGCGGAACCTCGGAAAAATTTGAAGTTCTGTAAAAAGAGTTCTAAAAATCGTCAGGTTGTCTTGAAAGCAAATGTATATAAGTTCTCTCCTGTATTATCGAAAGCAGTAACAGTAAAAAGGACTGGAAGGGACCATAAGCTTTGAAAAACACGATTATCCTTGGAATCGAGGGCACAGCCTGGAACCTGAGTGCCGCAATCGTGACCGAGACTGAGATTATTTCTGAGGTCACAGAGACATACAAACCCGAGACTGGAGGAATTCACCCCAGGGAAGCAGCCCAGCACCATGCAAAGTACGCAGCCAGTGTTATAAAAAGGCTTCTTGCAGAGGCAAAAGAAAAGGGAATCGAGCCTTCAGAGATTGACGGAATAGCTTTTTCCCAGGGGCCAGGGCTTGGGCCGTGCCTTAGAACAGTTGCAACGGCAGCCAGAATGCTTTCCATATGCTTAGGCGTTCCCCTGATAGGAGTTAACCACTGCATTGCCCATATAGAAGTCGGGATCTGGAGAACGCCTGCAAAGGATCCTGTTGTTCTTTACGTAAGCGGAGCCAATTCTCAGGTTATTTCCTATATGGAAGGTAGATACAGAGTCTTTGGGGAAACCCTGGATATAGGGCTTGGAAATGCCCTTGATAAGTTTGCGCGGAGAGCTGGCTTGCCACACCCAGGAGGGCCAAAGATCGAGGCATATGCAAAGAACGCAAGCAGATATATCCCACTTCCTTATGTGATAAAAGGCATGGACCTTTCTTTTTCTGGACTTTCCACAGCAGCCAGCGAAGCTCTGAAAAAAGCTTCTCTTGAGGATGTCTGCTATTCTTATCAGGAAACAGCTTTTGCAATGGTTGTTGAGGTTGCAGAGCGAGCCCTTGCCCATACCGAAAAAAAAGAAGTTTTGCTGGCAGGAGGAGTCGGGGCAAATACAAGACTTAGGGAGATGCTAAACGAGATGTGCGAAGCCAGAGGCGCTAAATTCTATGTGCCCGAAAAGCGCTTCATGGGAGATAACGGGATAATGATCGCATATACTGGCCTTCTGATGTATAAATCCGGAAATATCCTTTCCCTTGAAGAATCTCGCGTAAACCCGAGTTATCGAACTGATGATGTGAAAGTTACCTGGATAAGGGAAGAAGAAATGAAAAAAGTCCCTGAAATTGCCCCTGGAACTTCACTGAAAGTTGGAGAAATGCTGAATAATGGAGCTGAGGCTGTTGTATACCTGGAAGACGGACCTGAAGGAAAGAAAGTCCTTATTAAAGAAAGAATCCCGAAAGCTTACAGGCATAAAGAGATTGATGAAAGGATTAGAACCGAAAGAAACCGGACAGAAGCCCGCCTGATGTCAGAAGCTCGGCGCAACGGGGTTTCTACACCGATTATCTATGACGTGGAAGATTTCAAGCTCAAGATGCAGTATATCGATGGAATGCCTATAAAATACCTGATTACTCCTGAAATTTCCGAAAAAGTGGGAGAACTCGTAGGAAAACTCCACAGCGCCGGTATAGTCCATGGAGACCTGACAACCTCAAATCTCCTGCTTGCGGGCGAAAGACTTTATCTCCTTGACTTCGGGCTTGCATATTTCGACGAAGGTCTTGAGGCTAGAGGGGTAGATATCCACGTGCTTTTCCAGACCTTTGAGAGTACCCACCGTGACCACCAGACCCTCATCGAAGCTTTCATAAAAGGATACCAGAGCACTTTTATAAATTCAGAGGATGTACTCAAACGCGTTGAAGAGATAAAAAAGAGGGCTCGTTATGCATAAGATTGTGTTTGTTACAGGAAATAAAGGTAAATTTGCCGAGGTAAGAGAGATTTTAAAGTCTTTTGGAATTGAAGTAATTCAGGACAAAAACGATTACCCCGAACTTCAGGAGGAGGAGCTTGAGCCTATTGCAGCCTATGGGGCACAGTACGTTGCAAATAAACTGAACATGCCTGTAATGGTAGATGATTCTGGAATTTTCATAAATGCCTTAAACGGCTTTCCAGGCCCTTACTCTCGTTTTGTGGAAGACAAACTCGGAAACCCGAAAATGCTTAAGCTCATGGAAGGGGAAACCGATAGGGAAGCGTATTTTAAGACCGTAATTGGGTATTGCGAGCCGGGAAAAGAACCTCTGGTTTTCCCTGGCATTGTTGAAGGAAGAATAGCATATGAAGAGAGAGGCACAGGCGGTTTCGGGTATGACCCTATTTTCGAGTACCAGGGCATGACCTTCGGGGAACTCGGAGATGTTGAAAAAAATAAGGTTTCCCACCGACGCAGGGCAATTGACAGCTTTCTGGAATGGTTAAAGGATAAACTTGAAAGTCCTGATAGTAAAAGTTAATAATAAAATCTGTCAGTATAAGATTGGATAGTAAAATCTGTCAGAATTTCATTCTTTCAGTTTATTTTTAAGTAGACCAAGGGCCACTCCGAGCTGGTTCAGACCCAGTTTCAGAGCTATTGTAATGACCTCGTTATTCGAAATATTGCCAAACTCTCTTTTGATTGCAAATAAATCCATAATGCACTGCTGATCCAGAATAAGTGGCCCTTCAAGCAGATCTTTTGAGGATGGCAGTTCTTTTGAAGTTGGACCTAGTTTTTGGCCTTTAAATTCAACTTTTCTTGGCTCTATCTTTATCCCGTTTTCCGATTTTGAAGCCCCCGCTGTCGTATCAGGCGCTTCAGACTTCTGCCCGTAACTTTCCATTTGTTGGACACAGTGAGTCAGACAAACGTTCCTTATAAACTCTTCAACTTCCATGCTACTGATGCCTGCATATTTCTTTATTTCGGCAAGCTCCGCTTCCGAAAAAGGTATACAGAGCAGATTTTCGTTATGCTCTTCCATCCCAACTCCTCCATATATTTTCCATTATTCATTATCTTCTGGTCCCTTCATTTAATCTGAAGTTATTTTAGCTTTCGTTCAACTTAATCTTTACCTTATCTCTTCAACAATTTTTCATTTTTGTCCTTTAGTGATCTAATTTTATTCTTTATGGTCTGTTTTAATCTTCAGCGACTTATTTTTACTCTTCAATAATCTACTTTAAATCTTTTATATAATCAAAAGATCAAAAATGAGAAATAAAAGAATCAAGAGTAAGAAATTAATAAGGCTCTTGCAGGTGCTCCATCGCAGCCTTCAATTTTCAGGGGAAGGCATAAGAAAAAATAGGTTCCGGCTTCTACCGAGTCCAGATTAAGGCATTCTACTATATTTACAGTGCCTGAAAAAAGGATATGATGAGCAGGTAGGTTTTCGGATAGAATACTATCCATGGAAAACCCGTCAGTCCCAATCGTCTTGAATCCTTTTTTTACAATCCAGGCTGCTCCGCTTTCGTCAAGATATGTAGAATTAAATTCTTCCTTCTTGAATTCCATATTCTGAGAACCTGACTCTACATCAAAAGGAGCGGCTTCACCTGCATCTCTCTGATATCGGGAAGAGATTTCTGTCTTCAAAAGAAGAATCGAGGTATTCTCAGGAGCTCCTGTGCTCAGATAAGCCTTTTCAAGAATATCAGCAGTAAGTGTACCTGTAAGAGAGGAAAAATCAAGAATAAGGGCTGTTCCCATTAGGTTTTTGAGATCGAGTTTGTCAACAGTCAGACCATTTTCCAGGATATGAGAGGGAGCATCGACATGGGTGCCTGTGTGGCTTCCAAAACTTAACTTTGATACGTTACATCCTTCCTTTTCAAGAGTGCAGACCTTCTCAATTGCAGGTATTGGGTCCCCTGGAAAAGTCCGTGTAAAAGGGGAAATCGGGACTGTGATATCTATGATTTTCCCATGAACTTGATATTTTTTCAAATCAACCGGGGTTTCCTCCACGCTAACAGGAGTTCCTCCTATATTAACCGGAATCTTTTCCATATTAACACCTTATTCCATGTAAATAATTGACTTGTTAGTGCACTCATCTATGCACTTCATACAGAGAATGCACATTTTGGAGTCAATTTTTGCAAGATCATTCTCCTCATAAATCGCATCCACGGGACAGACACCTTTGCATTTCCCACATCTTTTGCAGCCGAAAATCACAACGTATCCAGTATTTTCTGACATCATGAACCTTTGGCACTTAATGATATATCAATTTCTAGGAAAGGCCAATTATCTTAAAGTCATTTGCATATTGAAAGCCTTAGAACCGAAAAAAGAAACCTTATATATAGAAAAAGAATATGCTGATTCAGGTATGGAAAAACTCATTGAATACGAAACGTTTACTGAGGACGAAACAGGCTCATTTTACAGTTATCTTTCTGGAGGGTGCAGGCTCTGTCAGGAAGGCGCCAAGATGGTACTCTTCGTAACAGGTCTCTGCCCTAAGAACTGTTTCTACTGCCCGCTTTCCGATGAAAGGCACGGAAAAGATCTTGTTTTTGCGAATGAGAGATCTGTAAAAAACGATGAGGATTTACTGAAAGAAGCTGAGCTTATGAATGCTCTAGGAACAGGAATTACAGGCGGAGAGCCTCTACTAAAAATCGAAAGAGTCCTGCACTACATCCGAATTCTCAAGGCTTCTTTCGGAAAAGAGCATCATATCCATCTATATACTTCCCAGTCTCCTGGCAGGCAGATCCTTGAAAAACTCGCAGATGCAGGTCTTGATGAAATCCGTTTACACCCGCCGCAGGAATACTGGAATGATCTTAAAAACAGTCCTTATGCAGGTACCCTTCGAAATGCAATGGAGCTCGGAATCGAAGCCGGAATCGAGATTCCTGCCCTTGAAGGAGCGGAAAAAGTTGCAGCTTTTGCAGGAGAAATTGGAGTATTCCTTAATCTGAATGAACTTGAATTTTCCGACAATAACTCCAAAGCCCTCCTGGAAAACGGGTTTCACCTTGAGTCTGATACATCCAATGCGGCAGCAGGATCCTGGAAATCTGCCAAAATTGCCTACAAGGCATGTAGAAAAGTCCATTTTTGTTCCTCAACCTATAAGGATGCAGTCCAGCTTCGCAAAAGATTTCAGCGGATCGCAAAGAATACCGCAAGAGAATTTGATGAGATCACGGAAGATGGCACTCTAGTATATGGAGTAATGGAAGGAGGGGATCAGGAACTTGCAGAAAAAACTCTCCAGAGTATGGAAATCCCAACAGAATTATTTGAAATACAAACCGGAAAAATCGAAATTGCCTGGTGGGTACTTGAGGAGTTGAAAGAAGGCATTAAAGAGAAACTGGAACCTTCCGGATCCAGACTTGTTATCATTGAAAGATATCCATTCGAAGACGGACTGGTTGTCGAGTTAATCCCACTTTAAGAGTTTTTCGGCAAATGAGCAGACAAGAAAAGTTTTAATTACTCTTGCAGGATAACCAGGAGCAAGACTATTGGAGAAAACCCATACCCAGCAGCCTGTTCAATTTCGCCCACGAAAATTATTATTGCGTAGTGATTCACAATTTTGAGATAGATAACTTGTAAAGAAAACTATTTATTGTTTTACCAATTTGAATAAATTTGAATAATTACTTTAAATTAATTATAACTACCTTATTTTAAACAGTATCAAAATTTTCGAGCTTTTTTAAATATAGAAATAAGCCGATCTAATTTACGGAAGATCTAGGTTATTTACTGCTATCATATTATGCGGAAAGTCTCGTGTTGACATAAAATATATACTTTGTATAATAATTCAAAAAAGCAATCCTAAAATATATAAACGATAAGGATATAGGGTATTCGATTCTTAGCGCCTCAATACAGAGGTCACACATTTTTATAATGTAGAGAAGTGTAGTAATATAATACTGAATCAATATAATTCAATTATTATTAACTGAGGTGTCCGAAACTGCAAACTGCGGAAGAAAGGGTAAGAGCGAGATTGATAAAGTATCTCGGCAGGGACGAAAACGGGATACGCAAGGTTGTGCTCAATCTCTTCCTGACCGGAGACAAGTTCACCACCGGTGAAGTTTACGATTACCTAGATAAAGGAGATTTTGATGTAAGCTACCGAGGAGTGTCGGCTATGGTCGGGCTTATGAACACAAGGCTCGGGATTCTGAGCATAAATGTTACTGGAGATCACAACGTTTACTCCCTGAAAGAAAACTATAAAAACATCGTTGGCTCCGTGCTTGAAAATTACTGAGCCGCTTTTATTGCTATCTGTTTTTGGTTAGAAATTTTAAAGTGCTAATCTGTCCTTTTGAAAATTGGAGAAATCTGGAGTGATCAATAAAAGTCAATTAGAAAAAATGTGAGATTTTACGGAGGGAAAAATCCGTAGCTAACATAGGAAGCTTGAGAGATTTACTTGAATCAAAAAATCCTTTGAAAACATTGGGCTCGATATTAAGCTTAGTGAATACAGGTTAAACAGTTAAATCTGCATAAATTTTGAAAATCTGCATAAATCTTGAAATAATTACTATTTTCAATTTGCAGCATGGAGTATAGTGCTATTCTCAAACTTGTAATATTCTCAAACTTGTAATGTTAATCACTATTGCACAAAGATTGATGGGATACCCCATCCAAGCGCCCGTATTTCATATATCTTAGACAGATAGATTTGTTAAGGCATAAAACGTGATAGAATTGAGAAATCTATATCATTAAACCTTTATTGCTCACAAATACTAAACCAATTACAGCGTCGAATATACTTATCTTTGTAGTTTAAACAACTAGACTATAAAAAATTAAGGATCGGGTTAGTATAAATGAACTGAGGTTTTATAAATTAAGACACTCATTTACTAAATTAGAGATGTAGATTATTTAGGGTAAACTTCTAATAATCTTAATATTGTGATTGGCAAATCTTGCCAACTATACTAGAAGTAGCAGACAACCTGCCTTTACTACTTACTATGAATGAATAAATGACTGCAGGTAATAGACACCTTATACAACTTTAAATATTGTGCTAATGAATATAAAAAGAATATATGCAAGTGGATAAGAATAAATAGAAAGAGTTTTCAGATAAATACAAATTTTGACCAAAACAAATATTAGTATTTTGTATAAGAAAAGATATTAGAATTCATAAAGAGAAAATCTAAGCGGATATTCTCAAAGTTGAGTATTCTCAGGAGGGAAACTCATAAGATACTTAAAAATGGTGCCCTGGAATAGGGGAATTTTCCTAGCGGGCTTTCGTTTTTTGAGAAACCGCATCTTCAATGTATTTTATAGTGAATACGAGCGGAGACTTGGAACAGAAATTCTTAATTCAGAAATTCCGCATCATATAGCTGTGATTATGGATGGAAACCGCAGATATGCAGGACAACTGGGAAAGACCAGAAGTTTTGGGCATTCGATGGGAGCAGAGGTTACCGAAAAGGTAATTGAGTGGTGTTATGAAATAGGAGTAAAACAGCTTACTCTCTATGCATTTTCTACAGAGAACTTTCAGCGTTCTGAAGAGGAAGTTGATGGTCTCTTTAACCTCATAAACGAAAAGTTCCTGAAAATCTACTCTGACCCAAGGACACATGAAAAAGAAATGCAGGTCCGCGTAATAGGAGACAAGTCAAAATTACCTATTTTTCTGAACGAGTCAATTGAGAAAATAGAAAAAGCTACAGAAAATTATAGGAAATTTCACCTTAATGTAGCCATTGCCTACGGGGGCAGGCAGGATATCATTCAAGCAGTCCGCGACATTGCAGATTGTATTTCCAGCGGGAAACTCTCCCTTGATGAAGTTGACGAAAACCTTATCTCAAGACATCTTTATCCTGCCCCAGGGGTTTCTGTTCCAAATGTTGATCTTGTCATTCGTACTGGGGGCGATGAAAGAATTTCAAATTTCCTTCCCTGGCAGGCTAATGGAAGTGAATGTGCAACTTACTTCTGTGCTCCTTTCTGGCCAGAATTCCGAAAAATCGATCTTCTTCGCTCTATCCGAGTATATCAAGCTAGAAAGTCCGAAAAAAAACAAGAACAGTCATCCAGAGTTTCAAAAGTTATAAATTTTCTGGAAATAAGAAATCATGGGGAAAAACACGAAGAAATCGGACAGCTTTAATGAGTGAGCTTTTTCAAAAGCAAAGGATATCCTGAAGTAAGGAACATCCTAAAGCAAAGAACATACTTTTCATATTGATAAAACATTGCTCCGTCAATAATAGTTCATGTCAATAAATCACCTTTAGATTACTTTTTCTAAGCCGCCTCTGAGATCCCAAAACGAAAAACTACATTACCCCAAAAATGAGAATCATACATAGATTCTAAAAAAATATATATCAAAGAATTTTATTTCTTTTATCGATTTCAAAATGTCCAGTTTAAATTTTATGAACTTTGGATAAACATTCTCTTAGGTACCGATATATTGATATTTAGAGGAAGGATATTTAAAAGGGGGAAATTTGGTTGTACCTAGTTTTTCAGTTTGCGAGCTTCACAAGAAACTTGAGTAAGGTCACAACTATATGAGGATAAACAAACTGGTTTAGAGTTAGCCATTCTATTAGAATGAAAATCTTTGGGACCGGTTTAGGCCAGGGGAATTAGAATGGGTATTGTTAACGAGTTAAATTCGCGTCCAAATAGGGCTTATTTTCATAGAGGCGGGAAATTAGAAAATCCCAAACCTGTGAGCTTGTTGCAAGACAATTTTCAGCATCGTTTAAAGTTACTGGAAATTGGCGGCGAGAGAGATAGAAGAATTTCAAATTCATATTCTTCAGGCGTGCAGGCAACGATAGCTGCCAGGATTCTTGTCAGAGAAAGAACAGAAACCTGATGGAAAGCCGGAGGGATTTTACTGAGAAAGGAGCACAGAAAACCTAACCGCCTTATAAATGAAAAAAGCCCATATCTCCTTCAACATGCCTATAATCCTGTTGACTGGTATCCCTGGGGAGAAGAAGCTTTTGAAAAAGCCAGGAGAGAAAATAAACCTATTTTTTTATCAATTGGGTACTCGACTTGCCACTGGTGTCATGTAATGGCACATGAGTCATTTGAGGACGAAGAAGTAGCTAGACTCATGAACAGGACTTTTGTTTGCATAAAAGTAGACCGTGAAGAACGACCAGATATTGATAATATTTACATGACAGTCTGTCAAATAATCCTTGGAAGGGGAGGCTGGCCGCTTACTATTATCATGACTCCTAATATGAAACCTTTTTTTGCAGGAACCTACATTCCCAAAAAGTCTCGCTTTAGCCAGACAGGAATGCTCGAACTCGTGCCCAGAATCGAGGAGATCTGGAACAGACAGCATGAAGAAGTGCTTGATTCGGCTGAAAAAATCACGTCTACTATCCAGGATATGATCTCAGAGTCTGCAGGAGAAGGAATAGAGGAATCAATACTAAAAGAGGCTTATGAAGATTTGCTCAGTTCTTTTGACAACGAATATGGAGGCTTTGAAAGAGCTCCAAAATTTCCTACTCCGCACAAAATTTCTTTTTTGCTCCGCTACTGGAGACGCAGTGGGGATCCTGAAGCACTTTATATGGCTGAACACACCCTGGAAAATATGTACAGAGGAGGAATTCATGACCACCTGGGTTCGGGCTTTCATCGTTACTCTACAGACAACATGTGGATTGTTCCCCATTTTGAAAAAATGCTATACGATCAGGCTCTTATTGCAACTGTATATACAGAAGCCTATCAGGTTACTGGAAAGAGACTTTATAAAGAAGCAGCAGAGGGAATTTTTGATTATGTATTAAGAGACCTGACATCTCCAGAAGGCGGGTTTTACTGTGGGGAAGATGCAGATGTCGAAGGAGAAGAAGGAAAGTACTATCTTTGGACTTTAGATGAGATTAGGAGCATTCTTAGCCCTGAGGAGTCCCAACTGATTACAAAAGTGTTTAATCTCAACGAAGGAGGTAACTTCCAGGAAGAAATAAGAGGTAGAAAGACCGGAACTAACCTTCTTTATATACTCCGACCTCTGGATGCTGTTGCTGCCGAATTGGGAATTCCCACTGATGAGGTTGAAAGCCGGGTAAAAGTGGCTAAAGAAAAACTCCTGGCAGCCCGGAATAAACGTAAAAGACCTGCAAAAGATGACAAAATCCTGACAGATTGGAATGGACTCATGATTGCAGCTCTTGCAAAAGGTTTCCAAACTTTTGGAGAGGAGAAATATCTGAAAGCCGCCGAAAGGGCTGCGGATCTGATTCTCAAAAGGCTTTACAGTCCAGAAAAGCGGTTACTCCATCGTTATAGAGAAGGAGTAGCTGGCATTTCCGGAACTGTCGATGACTATGCTTTCCTGATCCAGGGACTCCTTGAGCTTTACGAAGCAGGATTTGAACTGCGCTATTTTAAAGCAGCCCTTTGCCTCAACCAAGAACTTCTTGAGCACTTCTGGGACCCTGTTCAGGGAGGGTTCTTCTTTACTGCTGACGATAGTGAATCGTTAATTTTCAGGAAAAAAGAGTTTACGGATGCAGCCATTCCATCGGGGAATTCTATTGAGATGTTGAATCTTTTTAGACTTTCCAGAATGACAGCAAACCCCAAACTGGAAGAAAAAGCTCAAGAGTTGGAACGCGCCTTTTCAAACCACATCAGGAAGATCCCATCAGGGTATACCCAGTTCTTATCAGCCCTTGACTTTGGGCTGGGTCCAGCATATCAAGTTGTAATTTCCGGAAAAATCGAATCTCCAGATACAGGAAACATGCTTGAAGAACTCTGGAATTATTTCATTCCAAATAAAGTGCTTATATTCAGACCTGAGGGAGATGAGCCAGAAATCACAAGTCTGGCGACATATACGAAAGATCAGATCCCTATAGAGGGAAAAACTACCGCATACGTCTGCCAGAACTACGAATGCCAGCTTCCTACTACAGAGATTAATGAAATGTTAAAAATGTTAAATTTATAACTGAAAATTAAATCCACGTAACCGCAGGAAATCAATAAGAATTATAATGGAGATGAGGTAAATGAAAGAATACACACTTGAAGAGCTTGAAGAGTACAACGGAAAAAATGGGAAGATGTACGTCGCCTATCAGGGACAGGTCTATGACATCTCAGATAGTTATCTATGGGAAGGAGGTGCCCATCAGGGACTTCATGACGCAGGGAAAGACCTTACTGAAGAAATGGACGAGGCCCCCCATGGACCAGAGGTATTCAAGGATTATCCTGTCATCGGGACTTTGAAAGAATAAAATGATTCTGCTACTGTATAAATGCATAAATCAGGACTGACATTCTTGTATTCAGGAAAACAATCATAAAGCCAAACATAAAGTCGAAATTGCTTTAAGACGATTAAGTAAGGCAAGAAAATAAAGAATTCGATGATAGTTGTCTTTAAAAACGGAATTTCTTACTATTCTGCATTAAGTATAATTGATATAAACTCATTCTTTTTCCTATGTTAATAGGACTCACCGGTACACCAGGTACTGGAAAAACCTCAGTAGGTAAGTTTCTTGAAAGAAAAAGGCACTGGAAAGTGATCCACCTTAATGACCTTATCAAAGAGGAGCACCTGTACACCGAAATTGACGAGGAAAGGGATGCGGTTATTGCAGATATGCAACTTATCAGGAAGCGCCTTGATGAGATAATTATTGGAAGGGAAAATGAGGTAATAATTCTTGAGAGCCATCTTGCCCATTACATTGCAGATATTGTAATTATACTCAGGGTATATCCGCCTATACTAAAAATGAGGCTGAAAGCACGCGGCTATCCGGAAGAGAAAGTAAGAGAAAATATTGAGGCCGAAGCTCTAGATGTGATCCTAGTTGAAGCCTTTGAATGGTGTAAGAAAGTTTTTGAAATAGATACTACAGAAAAGAGTATTGAAGAAACAGGACAGGATGTAGAAAAAATCATAGATTATCTTTTAAGTGACAATGAAGAAGAATTGTCAGAGTATGAACCCGGCTCTATTGACTGGATTGATTTGGTTCCTTAATTATAAATTAAAAGTAGGAAGAAAAGTATTAAGGGTTGGGATCAGATCCCCAGGAAGACTAATACTTCCTGTTCCCTTTAAAATCTTACTTTCGGCAGGTAGAGCTCTTTGAAGCATTAGGGCAGTTTGAAACTTTAGAGCAATTTGAGACTTTTTTAGAGCAACTTGAGACTTTTTTAGAGCAACTACTTGAAGAACTCTTCTTTGAGCAGTCAGTGCATTTTAAATTCAGTGTAACTTTTGCAGTGTCATACTGTTTATTCTTGTTCACTGCCTTGTATGTGAAGCTGTCAGACTTGCTAGAACAGGAAACTGGTTTTACGTAGCAGAAACTGCCATCGCTTTTCATCAGTACCTGACCACCTTTTGCGGTCTTGATATACCCGGTAGTCACGACTTTAAGGCCACATCCTTTGTCATTTTTTAGTACGTTAAAGCAATTAGATTTTTTACAAAGATCAACGGTAAATTTATCATCTCTTGCATCTGTTTTACACTTAGGACATGCTGCTGCTCCTGTCATTGACATGACAAAGAAGACTAGTGTGAAAACACACATTATCTTGAATCCAATTTTTCGCATAATTTATCCTCCAAAGTATACACTCAATCATAAAATTTTCAAAGCTATTGGATTTTAAGTCCAAGTTTTAACAGCAGTGAAAATATACTCTTCCGGATTAAACCCCCTAATTATCAGGGAGATATATTTTCATATGATTGAGCTATCTTTTTGCGTTATCACTTAATAGACGGTTTTAAATTAAACCATCTGTTTTGAGATCTTATGCACCTTTAACTTCTCAATAATATAGGAAATCATCAGTGTGCATAGTTGTAATATCGATTGCAGCAATTACCATGAGACGTTAAATCAAGGTTAAACATTGAAGCATATCATCACAGGACACAAAGAAAATGACCTATATCAATATCAAAAATTTCTAACAGTGCATTAAATAGAAATAGTGTCTTCTTTTATAAAAATTTTACCCTATGAAATATTACACTTTTCAATTTTAATAATTATAAAAAGAACTTAATAACTATAAGTAATAAATAAACAAAGAGGATTATGTGTAGATTAGAAGATTCAAGGCTATTACTTAATACGCATTTGTGCGAATCTAAAGAATTAATGCTTAAGAATCATGCTTAGGAATTAAGTTCAATGAACTGAAAAAAACGCCAAGAGGCGAAGAAGGAGGAAGAGTAAGATGAAATAAAGAGTAGGGGAAATAAGAAGAAAACTGAAGAAAAGAATAAGATAAGTTAAAGACAAGTTAACAGTAAAAGCTAAGAAATGCTAAATTGACAGGAAGATAATGACTCTAAAGTCATTACAAAAATGCCCTGACTTAAGAATTACTGACTTAAGAATTATCATTATAAAGAGAAATTACTGTCGCTGGCAGAAACATTCCTGAGGCGAGTTACCCCGTCTATTTCCTTAATTACTTCGACAATTGGTTTTGGAACAAGATGTTCCCATTTTTCTCCTGCAATCATCCGTCTCCGGATCTCCGTACCTGAATATCTCTCCCGAACATAGAGAGGGGATTCTTTTACACAGAAACCGGCTTCCCGGAAGAGCTGAATAACCAGAGGATTGTTTGAGTATACCACTTCAAAATTAGGCGTCCGGGACACGACATGATGGACCCAGATCGAATTGTACCTGACATCTTCAATGGGAAGAACATAGTGTCGGATAGGGAGATTTTCAAGTGCATTATACAGCATCAGCACTCTTTCCCCTGCAGTAAATGGGTCAGTGATTTCATGGCTTTTCTGGGCACTTCCTATGCCTACAACCAGTTCGTCAACCTCTTCCGCAATCTGCTTAATTATAGCATGGTGCCCGAAATGATACGGTTGAAAACGTCCAATATAAAAAGCTCGCACCATCCCGGATTCAAACCTCCAACCATACCTTGGTAATTTCTAATAGGGTAATTTATCCCAATATATTCTGAAATCAGACCGTTTCATTACGGATTCCGGTCTCAAAGCTGAACTCTTTACAGACTTCCTTGAAATGTTCAGCATTATTTTTGCGCTTCATATCAATAAGCTTTCCGACAAGGTCAAGACCTGGCTTGGGATCTTCCATAATTTCCATCTCATCGCGGACCATATCGAAGTATTCCTCTCCGATCTCTGTCCTTATAAAGACCGAGTTCCATCCATCAGGAGCACCTACTGAGCCCACCGAGATGTCTGCAAAAACCGAGGTGTAATCACAGCAGTGATGGCACGGGTTACGGGCGTATTTGGCTACATCCTTAATAGGCACAGAGTGAACCTCATCGTCATTGGTATAGACCCAGAATTTACCTTTGGTAAACTCCATCTTCTTGATATCCTCAAGCTTTACTTTCATAATCTCTGGGATTATCTTCTCAAGCATTACATCACGATTGAAACTTTCCATACAGAGTAATCCAATGATGAGGACTATTTTTTCGCTTACGTTGTCCCGGATTAACTTTGCAGAATGAGCCTGACAGGGCACCCCAACAACTGCAATCCGGTCATATTTTTCGAAGGCTTCCCTGAGAGCAGCAATAACCGGGTCAGAAGTATATTTAGTTCCTCTTGTTCTCTCGACGTCTTCAGCACTTGTTAATAGAACTACTTCAGGTTCCCATTTCTCGTTTCGAGTAATTCCGACGGCACAATCGATTTTACCCTGTTTGAAAAGGGATTTAAGAATACCGCTGGTTACTCCTCCATCTTGGCTGCCGGCACTGTCCTTAGATCTTGCGGCAAAAAACTTGCGCACGTTTGCAAGTTCATCCTCGATGAAGCCATCCACTACTGGACAGATTCTGCTGCAGGTTAAACAACCTTCACAAACTAGATACCCAGCTCCTTTTTTATACAATTCCAGATTATTGGGATTACGGATTTCTGCAGCTTTCTTTACAGTTACAGCCCCTATGGGACACACAGCCTCGCATGCCCCACAGGCTGCGCATACGTCATACTCAATGACTTCTGCAATCTTTGGTGGCAATTAGTTACCTCCAACGCTTTGATTTGCTTACCTTAAAGGTAAGACGTTTTTAAAAAATATAATAAAGAAAAATTAAAAAATATTATGCAGGATGTAATAAAATTACATCTTTGCAATGATTTCTTTACCTATAAGCTTTATTGCTTTTTCTTTGTTAGGACCGATCGGAGATCCGGCAACAATCTGGGTAACTCCGATTGCCTCAAGGTCTCTAATTCTCTTCATGCAGTCCTCAGGAGTTCCGCAGATAGCAAAAGCCTCGATCATCTCAGGAGTAACAAGTCCGCCCATGAGAGCTCCGAAGTCTCCTTTAGCAATGGCTGCACCGATCTGGCTCTTAGCTTCGACTGGAATTCCATGGCGCTCGAGAACAAGGTCAGGGGAACCTGCAACAATAAAGGCAACCACTACTTTTGCGGCATTGACTGCCTTTACAGGGTCTTTGTCAATTGAGAAGCAAGCGTATGCTGTAACATCGACTTCGCTTGGGTCACGGCCAGCTTTTGCGGCTCCTTTCTTAATTTGCTCGACAGCAACTTCGAAATCCTTCGGGTGGGAAGCATTAATAAGGACACCATCTGCAATCTCACCAGCGAGTTCGAGCATCTTGGGACCCTGTGCACCCATGTAGATAGGGATGTCTCCAGCCTTGAAGGCTAGCTTGGCACCTGCGAACTTAACCATTTCTCCGTCCATGGAGACTTTCTCGCCAGAGATGAAACCTCTGATTGCCTGAATTGCTTCTCTGGTGGTTGCAAGAGGCTTTTCCCATGCAATGCCCATGGCATCGAAGGTTGCCTTGTCTCCGGGTCCGAGACCGAGAACTGCTCTTCCGCCTGAAATCTCGGCAATTGAGGCAATGCTTGATGCAGTAATTGCGGGATTTCTGGTGTAGGAGTTTGTAACACCGGAACCGATCTTGATACTGTTTGTATTCAGAGCGAGAACGGTAAGAGTGGAGTAAACATCACGGTTGTTGTAGTGATCAGTGATCCAGACGTAGTCGAATCCCTGCTGTTCTGAGAGCTTTGCGTAGTATGCGATCTTTAAAGCTGGATCGCTCGGCACAAATTCAATTCCGAACTTCATCTAAAATTACTCCTGATTACGTCTATTAGTTAAATGGGTCCGTTTTTTTGTCCCCAAACTATTTCTTATAAATTATCAAACTATTTCTTATAAATTATAATTAATATCCATTAAAATAGATGTTAATTATAAACTTAACTGATTTCACATAACAGTATTTAGAAGTCTATATATAATTAACTGTATTAAACTAGTTGTATATAAACTTCCTAATAAATGATTACTTTATTTTTCCCTATAATGAGCTATTTTTCAAGCCTGAGTTACTCAAGAAAGATAATCAATACTTAAAAACCTTTTTCCATAGACAGGCATGCGCGACCACAATTTAAAATTATACCGCTGTGAAATATTAGAGAAAAAAAGAATCTCTTTAACGAAACGATTTTTTGTAAGCTGGCAAAAGATTTATATCTGAAAACACAAATGCCGTGAACTTTATTGATTTACAATCTTATCATAATTTCAAAGGGCGTAAAAAGTAAAAGTATATACAAAGATTAGTGCAAGTGGGATTGCTAAGTAGTTTTAGGAATGGCAAAATCCCAGTTGCAAATGTAAGAATAAACAAGCTATGAAGCTAAGAATAGATGATTTTCTTTTTAAGCCTATAACTTTAAAGATATGAATCAACGAATTGCCACCATGCTTCACTGTGATTATCGCTCTTTTTATGATTCTAACTCCTGCTTGGTTCTAATTCCTGCTTTTTTCTTATAGTTAAGTTGACAGTATATTTTTCCAGCATTGAAAAAGATATAAGTTAAGATGACTTAATCAGGATGACTTAACTTCTTGAGTTTATCTCACCCAGAATTACTCAAACCGACAAAATCCGTTTTTATACTTATATCCTTATCAAAACTGTCAGCAGTTTATCAAGGCTTTACCATATAGATACTACCAGAATCTGACCAAACTATGACATTTCCTGATATAGCTGGTGTTTGTGCGGTGTTACCGGAAGTTAATTGTTTGCTTTCTCCAGTATCTATATTATATACGTATAGATCGCCTGAGTTCATATTTGCAAGGTCGTTGTGTTTCAAATAAACGATCTTGTTGCCGCTTATGTCAGTTGGGCCACCAGTGTCGTAGCCAGTCATATCGTCACCAGTTGTAATTTCTGTCTGCTGCTTGGTAGCAAGATCATACATGCGGATATTGCCTAGTCTAGTGTAAAAATCCGACCATATGACTTTGTCGCCGTAAATGTGAGGAAACATGTTATCTCCATACTGGCTGACATCTATTGCTTTTTTAGTGGAAATATCATATACATAGATCTGTGGTGTATCACCTGCAATGTCAGAGCTATATACTATTTTGGTATCATAGATATCTGGAGCCTCACCGCTTGCGATTTGAGTCTGAGTGGATGTTGATATATCACGCATGTAAATATTGGAATTTGCACTCCAAACGATTCTGCTGCCATAAATGGCAGGCCTGCTTGATTGATCTACATCATGTATGATGTAAGATCTAGCCTTCGTATTTATATCATATACAGTAAGTTTTGGCACTCCATTACTATCTTCATGCCAAACCAATATGTTGCCTGAAATAGCTGGATGAGACGCTGCAGAAGAAAAGATTGTAGTTTCTTTTTTAGTAGTGAGGTCATAGAGATGAATAGTACCATTACTTGTCCACGCTACTTTGCCAACATCAACAGCAGGCTCGAATCCGTTGCCGATTTTTGTATATTGTTCGGCTGAAACCACAATCGATACAAGAGTCAAAAATATAAGAACTAATGATACCAAAAACAGTCTCTTATTCATTTTCCCCACCATATGTCTTTAAAAAAGCTTGAATCATTTCTGACTTTATTATAACAACAGAAATTCATATAATTTAAATCCTTTTGTAATTATTAACTCATTTTTGAGTTATAATATTAGTTATTATATTAATAGAATTGCTCCCCAATATATAGTCATAGAAGTAAGATAACTTCTAATTCTAATTGCATATCAATGTTCATTGTACATTTAGCCAGTTCAATGCTTTTATTTGCTTATATTTATTTCTCAGGAAATACGATTAAAGTTACCTGTTAGGTTAAATAAGACTTGATGTTTGCGTTTGTCCGAGATTTATTACTTCAAGAGGCTGCGAACATTGGATTTCGCATAGTATGGATATTTTAATTTTGGAACCAGACTGAAAAGGGCTAATAATCTAATATTTAAAGGAAAAAGTCAGGTAATTAAGTCAAAAAGAAAAGCTAATATATTAGATTTTAACAGCTAGCTTCGGTTGCCGAACCTATTAAACGGTTAACCCATTTTGCTTTGTTCTTTGACTGTTTTATTTGAATTTATGAAATTACGGCTCTGTAGAAATCCTCTAAATTCTGTTATTACCCAAAAATTTATAAAAATAA
>ENA-UOOI01000219-UOOI01000219.1-fermentation-metagenome-genome-assembly--contig:-NODE-219-length-73080-cov-22.214160_pt1 | contig 73080 bp, 69 predicted proteins | sample MGYA00245779_ERZ724027 | MGnify/ENA primary metagenome ERZ724027 (study PRJEB28704, sample SAMN03018318) | fermentation metagenome | biome: anthropogenic terrestrial biome; feature: soil; material...
AATGAAACAGGAATTTTCTCAGTATGGATACATTTGACCATATTTTGAGTAGCAGATGATTATGATGGATAATAATAATGTAAAAGGTAAAAAATTAAGTCTGCTTCTTTTCAGCGGAGAATATGACAAGGCATTAGCAGCTTTAACAATTGCAAATGCTGCTAGAGAGCTTAATGTTGAAGTAAGTATATTTTGTGCCTTTTGGGGGCTTTTCATTTTAAGAGACCCTGAAAAAATCACATTAGAACATAAAACAGCATATGAGAAAATGTTTAGTACAATGACTCCTAAGGGTCCTGAAGAACTGGGCTTATCGAAAATGAATATGGCTGGTATGGGTAAGGCAATGCTTGAAAAGATGATGGAAGATACAGAAACTCCAAGACTTATTGACTTTTTAAAGGGGGCAATAAAAAAAGGCGTTAAATTCTATGGATGTAAAATGTCAGTAGAAGTAATGGGATTTAAACAAGAGGAGTTTATCCCAGAATTTCAGATTATAACTGCTGCAGACTATTTAAAGATAGCACTAAATTCAGATATGCAGCTTTTTGTGTAAAAAACCCCGTTAAACTAAAGATTAAAGATTGTAGATTTTCTGCTTTGGCAGAAAATCTTAAATTTAAGTTTTGCCCAGAGGCAAAACAACAATATTTGTTCTCTGTTCTTTAATCTTTGTTATTTTATTCTGCCTCCCATACACCATCATTTAAAAACTTATCTGCCTTTGCTTGTGCTTTTTGTACAATAGTATCATTATAACCTAAAATTCCTAAAAGCTTTATGGCATTTTGGGTAGTGGATCTTCCATTATACATTTTATAATCAAAGGTTATTTCGTTATTTTCAATTTCTTCCTGGAAATGATAGTTTGTAAAATATTTTTCTAATATATGTGTGAGTTCAACATCGTGAGTTGCAGCAACACATATGCAATTATTTAAAGTTAGATATTTCAGCACCTGGGAAGAAGCAGATATCCTCTCTATAGTGTTAGTTCCTCGAAGGATTTCATCCACAAAGCAAATTGTAGGTATTTCTTCATTTACACCATCAATAATTCTTTTCAAAGATCTGGTTTCTACAATATAATAACTTTCTTTATTGAATATATCATCCTTTAAAGCCATAGAAGTATATATCTTAAAATAACAGCATTTAAATTCTTTAGCTAAGCAGGTGTATATTGTCTGGGCAAAAATAATATTGATAGCCAGTGTTTTTAAAAAAGTAGATTTCCCTGATGCATTGGATCCTGTTATTAAAATTGAATCTGTCATTTCCAGGGAATTAGGTATGGATTTCTTTATAAGAGGATGAATCATATCCTTAAATGTGCTGATCTGCTCCTGCTTGTTGATGCATTTGGTTAATTCCGGGGTAACGTAATAATTTACCCTTTTTCTATAGGATGCTATGGCAATTAAACTGTCTATAGTGCCTATAACTTCAAATATAATCTTAAACTCATTACTTTTTTTCTTAAGCATATCTGACATTTTTTCATAATTAATTAAATCCCTAAGTAAAAGTATACCTATGTATTCATTCATTATTCCAACATCTGTACCATTATTTCCTGCATTAAATGATACATTTTTTATGCTTCTTAATTCATGAAAGGACTCTTTTAATTTCACATTATAACTTTCCAATTCTTTTATGTCTTCTTTTAGAATTAAATCAGCATATTTAATTATTTGTACTATGTACTTAAATGATTCAAGCTTATAGCTTAACTTCATTTTTCCCCGATAATATGTATACATATTCACTAAAATAGCTGTTAAAATAGCAATTACACCAATTTGTGCATTTAAAAACATTACACCTATACATATAAAAGGCATTGCAGCCAAAATTCTATAATACATTAAATTTGATTTTATTTTTTCATCTTTGTTATAAAAATAATCTGATATAAGGCAGCTTCTTTTTTTACCTAATTTAGCAAGCATATATTGTATTTTCTTTCTTTCATCCTTATGTTCATCAAAAAAATTTATTAATTTATTTCTTTGTTTAAGTTCTTGTTCATTGAATAAAGGTTCCCTTAAAATATTATATAAGCATTGTTCCCCTGGGCTGCTTTCAGTAGTGTTTATTTTTTTAAAAATACTGTCCATACTTAAATCATTCCAGGTAATTTCATCAATAAAGAATTTATTCCCTTCTGCATTCTTTTTATTATTAAAATATTCTGCAATAGTATTTAGGTCATCTTCACTATATTTTTCTTCTATCTCTTCCCCCCAATTTGTTTCAATTCTTTTTTTAATTTCTCTATTTCTTTTTATATTTGATCCTAAAGAAATCACAGTACTTACTAATATAATTGCTAATATATAATAGACAATAGTGATCATCAATGTTCACCTCCAGAAATCATTATACACTGAAATTACCCCTGAGGGCAATTAGATTCCCAAAGGGGTAATTTTATTGATTTCATTATTGGCATACTTTGCTTACAATAGCCTCCATTTGCTGGAACTTTGTTTCCATATCAGCTACCATTTTAAATTGATTTCTTGCTCTTTCAAGGTTGTGTTTTTCTCTGTGAATTTTAAAGTAAACATCACCATCTAAATAATCAGTAAGGAATCTTATACCACACTCGAAGGTTAATAGTTTTCCACTAAAGGGTAAAAGTTTTATTTCCATGTCTGTAAGTGATTTTCCTGCTGATTCTATAAATCCTTTGGTAAAGTTCTCGAATAATTCAAGACTTATGCCTACCTTTGAAAGGTCAGTATCATCTTCTTCTGCAGTGGCAGCTCCAGATCTTATGGAATCCCCAAAATCATATAAGGATAGGCCAGGCATAACTGTATCCAAATCTATTATGCAAATGCCTTCTCCTGTAATATCATCTATTAATACATTATTGAATTTAGTATCATTGTGGGTAACACGTAGTGGCAGTTTATTTTCATTAAGAAGATCTAAAAGAACATTTGTGTCATCAGCTCTGTCCATTACAAACTTTATTTCATCCTTAACTTCTGCTGCTCTTCCTTTAACATCCTTTTCAACTGATTTTAAAAATGTTTCATATCTTTTTACAGTATTGTGAAAGTCAGGAATAGTCTCATGCAGTTTTTCTGCTGGGAAATCTGAAAGAAGCTGCTGAAACTTACCAAAGGCTTTTCCAGAATTATAAAGATGCATTGGGTTTTCAACAAGCTGATAAGTTTTGGCATTTTCAATAAATATATAAGCCCTGAAGCAGTCACCATTTTTACTTTTGTAAAAGCTTTTTCCATCCTTTGTATATACGATTATTAATGATTCTCTATTTGGATTTCCTCCGCTGGCCATTATCTTATTCTTTATGTGTGCTGTTACATTTTCTATATTTTCCATTAAATCTTCTGGTGATTTAAAAACCTTAGTATTTATTTTTTGAAGTATATATCTATGAATAGAATAATCTTCATTCTCAAAATAAACTGAAAAAGTGCTGTTTATATGACCAAACCCATATGGCACTGCTTTTATAAATCTGCCGCTGAATTTGAATTGTTTTACTATTTCATTAATATCCATTATTTTATCCCCCTGTATTCCTGCACCGCACTTATTAAAATTAAGTATCTATTTCCATAACTTTTCTGGATATACTCCGTTGTTTATAAGATCATTAATTGCCTTATTAACATGTGGTTTATCTTCTTTGTAAGTAACTCCGTGCCACTGTTCCCTGGAAGTTATAACTTTAACCTTTGCCCTGCCTTCTGCTATAAGATTATCAACAACACTTGGAAGGAAATACTCAGCCTTTAATATATCTCCTTTATCATCTTCCAGGAATTTTGTAAAACCTTTTTCTAATTCTTCAAATATACTTGGAGTAAATCCCCAGGTGTTCATTGAAACTGTACTTCCCTTTGGAATATCAATCCAGTCTTTGCCGTCCTCTGTATATTTTGCAGTATCTTCAAATTTCTTAATTTGGGTTCTTTCAGTTATATTAATTAAATAATTTTCATCATCTACATTACATATACCTCTGGCAACGCTTCCATGCTCAGTAAGAGTATTTTCAAGCTTGAAGCCAACCATAGCATAGTTATAAAACTCTTTATCATCCTTAACCTGAGAAAGAAATCTTCCTATTTCCTCAAAAGATGTAGATCCATAGAAATCATCTGCATTTATTACAGCAAAAGGTGTATTAACAACATCTTTGCAGCATAAAACTGCATGAGCTGTACCCCATGGCTTAATTCTGCCTTGCGGTACCTTGAAATTTGAAGGTACCTTATTAACCTCCTGATATACATAATCAGTATCAATAATTTTACTTATTCTGTTTCCTATAGTTTCACGAAAGGTATTTTCGATTTCTTTTTTAATTATAAATACTACTTTTCCGAAGCCTGCTTTTATGGCATCATAGATGGAATAATCCATTATAATCTCACCATTTGGCCCAACGGGGTCTATTTGCTTTAATCCCCCATATCTGCTTCCCATTCCTGCTGCCATTATTACTAAAGTTGGTTTTACCATGAGAATTCTCCTTTCACTTCTGATATTTATTTGTATCCTCATATCCATTAGGATTATTTGACTGCCAATTCCATGAATCTTTACACATGTCATCAATTGTTCTTTTTGCTGTAAATCCCAGCTCTTTTTTTGCTTTTTGTGTGTCAGCATAGCAGGAAGCCACATCTCCAGGTCTTCTCTCTACTATTTTGCAAGGTATTTCCCTGCCGCAGGCCTTAGAATATGCCTGTACTACTTCTAACACTGAATATCCATTGCCTGTACCTAAGTTATAAGCTTGTATTCCTGGATTTGAATTTAATTTTTCAAGTGCTTTAATATGCCCCTCTGCCAGATCAACTACATGGATATAATCCCTTACTCCTGTGCCATCCTTTGTTGGATAATCACTTCCAAGTACATTCAGACAGTGAAGTTTTCCACATGCAACTTGTGCTATATATGGAACCAGATTATTAGGTATACCCTTAGGGTCTTCGCCTATAAGGGAACTTTTATGGGCACCAATAGGATTAAAATAACGAAGCAGAGCTATATTCCAGCTATTATCTGATATATATAAATCCCTGAGAATATCTTCGATCATAAGCTTTGTTCTTCCATACGGATTTGTTGCACTAAGAGGAAAATCCTCAGATATTGGAACAGTTTCTGGATTTCCATAAACCGTTGCTGATGAACTGAATACAAGCTTCTTTACATTAAATTCATTCATAACTTCACATAAATTCAATGTACTCATAAGGTTATTATTGTAGTATCTTAATGGAATTGAAACAGATTCTCCTACAGCCTTTAGTGCTGCAAAATGTATAACAGAATCAATATTGTTTTCTTTAAATATTTTTCTTAAAGATTCTTTATCAAGTAAATCAGATTTATAAAATTTAAAATCTCGTCCAGTTATTTTTTTTACTCTGTTTAGTGATTCTTCACTGCTATTAATAAGGTTGTCCACAACAACTATTTCATAACCTTTTTCAAGTAATTCCACAGCAGTATGGCTGCCTATATAGCCTGCACCACCTGTAATTAATATTGACATTTTCATCTCTCCTTTTAAATCTGCCAGGATTAAAATTAACGACTCAGCCTGTCTTTAACTATGTAACATGCTCCTAGTAACCCTGCATCATTATTAAGACCTGCTTTAATTATTTTTGTATATCCTCTGTAAGGCTCCATTACTTTCTTCTGAAATAAGCTATTGACTTCATTAAAAAATTTATCTCCCTGTGCGGCTATTCCACCGCCAATAACTATAGTCCCTGGGTCCAGTATATGAGTTAAATTTACTAAACCAGCTGCTAAGCTGTTTAAATACTCTTTATATATATTGCATGCAATTGTATTACCCTGTCGAACTTTCTGCATTACCTCTTCACCATTTGACAGATTATCTTCTGCTTTCACTGCTTCATTATATTTTTTTACTAAAGCTGAAGTTGAGGCATAGTTCTCAAAGCATCCCTGGAAACCGCAATTACACTTTTCTCCATTGAAGTTTATAGTCATATGCCCTACTTCACCAGCATATCCGCCAACACCTCTGATTAGTTTTCTGTTTATAACAATTGCTCCTCCAATGCCTGTACCCAGAGTAAGGCATACAAAAGTGTCTAAGTTTTTTGCAGCACCAACCCACATTTCTCCAAGTGCAGCAGCATTTACATCATTCTCTGCAAATGCTTTCACACCTGTTTCTTTTAGTATTTCCTCAGCCAGCTTAGCCCCGCTGTAGTCAGCAAAATTAATGGCTCCAGCTACTACTTCTCCTTTTTCAATATCTACCTGTCCAGCTGTACTTATTCCTGCATATTTAATGCCATACTTTTCTTTTAAGTTATTTATTATTTCACATAACCTTTTTGGTATATTAACTCTGCAAAGAGATTTAGGTGTAGGTGTTTTATCCTTGCATAATATACCACCATCTTCAGTAATAACTCCATATTTTATAAAGGTCCCGCCTATATCAAAGCATACAATATTATTAATTTTAACCATCCTCCTAAAATGTTTTTATACTAAATTATGAATTTACTATTGAATCATTTAAAATTAATACTTTCTTTGGTTCAATTTCAACTTCATTTTTTAATATATCACCATTAAGCAAATTAATATATGTTTTTTCCTGAAGTGATATCTTTTGCACACTGCTGCTGTGATTTAATATAAATATATATTCATTATTATCCTTTACTCTTCTTGTTATCTCTACATCAGCATTAGTTTTAATAATAGGCTGAATATTCTTCTCTTTACAATATTTTTCTACTAATACTTTTATTAAATCATCCTCTGGTTCCGATGCCACATATACAGCTTTTCCATTTCCATAAGCATTTTCTGTTATAGCAGGAAAGCCTTTATAATAGTCTTCTGTGAAGGTTCCAAGTACAGCAGCATTTTCACTATGAAGCACCTCACATATAAGTTTGCATTCATAGCTTTTTTCACTTGTATCCAGCTGTTTTTCTGTCTTAATTCCATTTTTCATTTCAGGATACAATGCGTCCACTTCTTCTACCCATATTCCAAGGAGTTTCCTAAAGGCACCTGGATATCCTCCAGATCTCACAATATCATTTTCATCCACAATGCCGCTGAAGAATGTTGTTATAAATGTACCTCCATCACTTACGAATTTTTCTATGTTTGCTATGGATTCATCACTAACCATATATAAAACAGGGGCAATTACTATTTTATATTTTGATAAATCTGATGTAGGTTCAACTATATCTACAGAAATATGTAAATCATATAATGCTCTATAGTATTTCATAATTCTATCAATATATGTTAAATCCACACTGGGGCCGCTGGAATATTCAACTCCCCACCAATTAGGCCAATCCATAATGAGAGCTATCTCTGATTCAGTTTTAGAATCAATGATTTTATCCTGAAGGCTCTTTAATTCCATTCCTAACTGAGTAAGCTCTTTTCCGATTCTTGTATTTTCATGTCCAACATGAGGCACCATGGCAGCATGATATTTTTCGCAGGCTCCAATAGACTGCCTCCACTGGAAAAACATTATTCCATTAGCACCATGTGCTATACATTGATAACTTAAAAGCCTCATTACCCCTGGTCTTTTTTGAGCATTATAGGGCTGCCAGTTTTGCTGACTTGGTGTCTGCTCCATTAATAAAAAGGGCTTGCCTTTTTTTAATCCTCTTATAACATCATGTTTAAAGGCAGTTAAGCTTGGATGATCCTTATTTGATGGATAACTGTCCCAGGAAGCAATATCACACTGCTCTCCCCATCTAAATAAGTCCAGCTCATGGCTTACACTCCATATGTTGGTGGTAATAGGTGTATCTTTATAATATTTTCTTATTTCCAAAGCTTCTCCTTTAAAGCATTCCAATAAACTGTCAGACATAAATCTTTTATAGTCTATTGCTATAGATTGAAAATAAGTTCCGTCCCTTCCTGCTAAGGCTCCTGGCAATATTTCTGTTAAAGAAGATGGCACTTCAATTTCATCAAAGTCATATATTGTATGACCCCAAAAGCTTGTATACCAGCATTTATTCAGGTTTTCTAAGTTTATATACTTATTTTTTAACCATTTTATAAAAGCTTGTCTGCAATTTTCACAATAACAGTAAGCTCCATATTCATTGTTAACATGCCACAAAACAACTGCTGGATTATCCTTATAGTGTTCAGCCATTTTTGATGCCATAGCTTTAGAAAGTCTTCTGTATTCAGGACTGTTAGGACAAAAATTCACTCTGCCCCCATGCTTACGTTTATGACCATTTATATCTGTTCTTGTGATTTCAGTATATTTTTTATCCATCCAGGCAGGCTGAGCAGCCGTTGGAGTTGCCATATTAACATATATTCCATTTTCATATAAAAGATTTACTATTTTATCAAGCCAGGAAAAATCAAATTCATTTTCACTTGGCTGCAGCTTTGCCCATGAAAATACAGGCAGTGTTACAACATTTACTCCATGTATCTTCATTTGTCTTATATCTTCTATCCATGTTTCTTCGCTCCATTGATCTGGATTATAATCTGCACCATAGAAAAAGCCTTTAATTTTATCATTGATCATAAAAATTTCTCCTTATGCTTTAATAGATAGCCATTTTATTTCATATGGCTTAAGAGTTAACTTTACAGTATTATTTTTATCCATATAAAGTTCTGTTTGCTGCTCTTTATCTGAGTTATTTATAACTGCTGCATTTCCTGTGTCCAAATATGCTGCGCACTCTGTATTACAATTTGATGTATACCAGTTAAACATCTCTTCTTCTCTTGATGCTGCAAAGTAAATTGATCTAAGTAGTAATCTCACATTTTCCGGCGTATATGGAAGTCCTGAAATATATACTGCTCTGCCATTACCAAATTCATTTACAGAAAGATTTATATCATCTTTGTCCATTGAAAGAATCTTAGTGCTTTCCGAAGTGGCATATACATACTTCATTCCTTCACCAAAGTTTATTTCTGAATTTTGATCTTCAAGGATAAAGTGCCTCCCCTCATAAGCCTTGTCATGCCTTGTGCAGCTTAATGTGTAGCCCATTTCCCTGTCTACACCTAATATATCTGACAACTGGAAATACCTTCCCTGATGCTGATATGCTGTGGGCTCTCCTACTCCAATGAAGCCTCCGCCATTATATACCCATTGTCTGATTTTACCTGTAACTTCATCATCTATCCAATAGCTGTGACCTGACCATGCTGTTCCAGCATCACCAGCATTAATAATCACACCTATATCATCTGGTATTCCATTTTTCTTTATATCATCAAAGCTCATGAATACTACATCCAAAGGCATTCCGCTTAAGCATTCTATTACTCCTACATAAGAGTATATTTTCTTGTACCATAATGCATGGGCAACCATGTTGCACTGCCAGCTTCTCAGCTTTCCCCAGGAATTGAGAACAGCTACCTTGAATTTTCCAGTATAAGCTTTTGTTCCATTCATTTTATTATGGATTTCTCTGAATTCATTGGCAATTTCTTCTACCTTATCTACAAAATCAGGGAATTTAAGAGCAAGGCTTAAATATCCGCCATATCCCATTCTATCCACTGGTTTCCTTAGTATAGCTCTTCTAGCTTGTACCCAATTTTCTACAGCTTCTTTTGTAGGATTCCCTCCTTCATAAAATGTATCCGGGAAAAAGTATGGAAGGAATCTTCCCTCTGTATATTTAACATGAGGAATATCTGAAATAAGTCTTAAGGTTGCACCGCTTCCTACAGAACCTACTACAGAATCCACTCCGATTTTTTCAAAATAATCTCCATAAGGTTCTGTTCCAATCCAGTTGTCACCTAAGAACATCATGGCTTCTTTTCCATAGCTGTGGCATAAGTCCACACACTTTTTAGCATTTTCAGCTACAAATCCCTGAACAAAATCCATCCAGTCTAAAAATTCCTTGGAAGGCACTCTAAATGGAGTATTATAATATCCTTCATCAACAAAAACTTCTGCTCTGGGCTTATAGCCTTTTACCTTTTCAAATTCATCTATTGCCTCAGGGCTCACGCTTGCACTATAGCCAAACCAGTCAACAAATTTTTCCTTAGCTTTATCATTATAGGCTATAGTAAAGTGATAGAAAAATGTAGTAAATCTCACTACATCTACACTTGGATTTTCTTTAAGCCAGTTTTCCAAATAGTTAAATATATGTTCTCTGGTTTCTTCATGAATTGCATCATAAGGCATCTCAGGAGGTGTAGTCCAATTATTTGTCAAATGATTGTACATTTGAGTTGTGTCCCATACCTGATATGCTAAAAAGCTTACTGTATATCTGTGCCACTTTTTAGCATTTCTGATAACTACTGTTTCCCTGTCACTGTCAAAGTACCAGCTGTTTTCATCCAGCACCTCACCTGTAGATCTGTCTATTACTTCCCAATATCTTTTAAAATCATGATTTTTATCAATTTCAAATTGTCTGTGAAAATATCCTTCTAAAGGTCTTATGTCCAATGTGTCTTTTACTGCAATATTATGTTTAGACATTAAGTACTGCATCTGTAACTGATTTTTATGGGAATAGGCCCACTTTTGATCATTCCTTACAGTTAAATATGTTGTATAAACTTTAACTGCCATATCCATTAATTCCTTTGGAAGCACAGTTCCATCACTATTTCTAATAGCATCTGCACCCCATTTTGCTATAAGTTTTTTAACTTCATTATCAATACCTGCTTCTGCCGGCATAGTAAATCTGCCTTTATTTAAAGTTTCCATACATAAACTCCTCCTATTAAGAACTATTCTTTTACAGCACCTGCTGCTATGCCGCTAAATATGAACTTTTGAAATATAAAGTATATTAAAAGTGTTGGAATCATAACTATAACTGCTGCCGCACTAAGCTTTGGAATTGAGGAAGTCCTTGGATCCTGTATGCAGGCGAAAAGCATAGTGCTTAGAGTTTTATGGTTTGCACCTGGCATATATAGGAATGGAATATACATATCATTTAACACATCTACAGCCTTCAGTATTCCCAGTGTAGCTGTAGCTGGTACAACCATAGGAAATATTATCTTCCAGTATATTGTGAAATATGATGCTCCGTCCATCATAGCACTTTCATCTATTGAAACTGGAATCTGTGATAAAAATTGATTATAAATATATATCTGCATTAAATCTGCCCCTGCATAAATTAGTATTGGTGCTAAAAGAGTATCATAAACATGAAGATTAACCATAATTCCGAATCTTGATATTTCAGTAACTGTACCTGGAATTACCATTCCTATTAAGAAAACAGCAAGATATACCTTTTTCAGCTTAAAGTTAAATCTTGTTAAGCAGTAAGCTACCATTGTACTTAGCAAAGAATTTAAAACTACTGATACTACCACTAATATGGTGGAGTTTTTTAATCCTGTAAAAACATGATTGTTCTTAATAACATCTTTATAATTGTCAAGATTAAGGACAGATGGCGGCTTAAGGGCTGATTCAGATCCAATCTGAGGCAGTGTTTTAAAGGATGCAAATAAAGTTATAAGCATTGGTAAAATAACTATTGCTGCAATAAATACGAACAATAATACTTTTAATACTTCCCAGCCATTGACTTTTTTCCTGGCTGTTTTAAATATAGTTTTTTTATTGGTTACAATGTTTCCTTCCATATTATCACCCCTTTAAATTAAACAATTTCTGTTGAATAACAGAGAAAATTATAATTATTATCATTAACACAACAGCCATTGCACAGGCTCTCCCAAAGTCCGCATACTGAAATGCTGTATTTATTGTCTGCACTGTAAATGTTTCACTGGCATGATTTGGCCCGCCGGCTGTCATTACATATGGAATATCAAATACCTGAAGAGCACCTCTTACATTCAAAAACAATACTATTTCAACTACAGGCTTAATATTTGGCAGTACAATTCTGTAAAACTGCTGAAAACTGTTAGCACCATCTATGACAGCTGCCTCAGTCATATCTGGAGGAAGTGATTGAAAGGCTGCTAAAAACAATATTATATGAATACCTGAAAATCTCCACAGTGAAACTGCCGTCAAAGAATAGTTAACGATATTTGGATCACTGAGCCATCCAATTTTACCTAAGTTGAAAAATTGAAGCACACTGTTCAATACTCCATCCTGGGAGCTGTATAGAAATGAAAACATACATGCCACTGCTACTCCATTTATTATATAAGGTAAAAAAGTAATTGTTTTAAAAAGCTTGCAGCATCTTACTCTATTGTCAAGTAAAAATGCTATAAATAATTCTATTGGTATAAAAAGTATATGGCCAACAAAATACACTCCATTATTTTTTAAAGCTGCCCAAACTTCCGGAGAATCAAATATTATCTTTTTAAAGTTTTTAAATCCTACATATTTATATGTGGGGCTTAATCCATCCCAATTTGTAAAGCTTAGACCTATTAACTTTATAAGTGGATATATCATAAACATTAGTATTAAAATAGTTGGTATAAATAAGAAGGTTACTAATATTATATTTTTTTGCATTTTAACATCGCCATTTTTAAACATACATGCCTCCTAATTAAAAGAAGAATAAAGCAGCTATAGGTACCTTATTCTTCTTAATTGCTATTTTATTTATTAGTTACCTCTTGCTTTTTTCCATTGTGCATTTAAATCATTCATAATTGAATCTAAGCTTGTCTTTCCTGCCATCTGCTGCTGACCTATTCCTTTAACGTCAAATTTCATGGCATTCATTATCTTGTTAAAGTTTTCATCATAGAAAATAGTTATTGGCTTAGCATCAACACCTTTAAATGCCTGATCAAAGAACTTGTCATCATAGTTAACACCCTTAACTGTAGGTCTTTGTTTTAATGTACCAACAAATTTAGCATAGTAATCACTGCTAAAGAACCATTCCAGGAATTCTTTTGCTTCCTTTTGATTTTTGGATGTCTTAGGAATTCCCCAGAAGAACTCAGTCATTGCCGTAGTATAAAATGGATCGCTGGTAGTATTCCTTGTTGGCAGTAAGAAAGCTCCTAAATTATCGTCTTTTCCGCCATTTTGATCATAATCATCTTTGTACCATGAACCAGCTGCCATCATTGCACCTTTTCCTGCTACAAACATTGCTCTTTCCTGATCCCATCCATATCCAAGAGGGTCATCTCCGCATACCTTGGCATCATACAGTTTTTGTATTTTTTCATATGCATTGTAGAATGGCTGTCCTTTTGTAAAAGGATCATCTTTAGCTGCCATCTTGTTATAATATTGTCCATCTCCAGCTTCAAGCATTGGCATATATTCATTAAATGGATAATCCGGCCATCCATCCTTTCCGCCTATTAATAGCGGCGTATATTTCTTTCCATCTTTTATTGTCTGGCAGACCTTCAAAAATTCATCCCAGGTCTTAGGTACTTCTAAGTTATATTCTTTAAAAATATTCTTGTTATAGAAAACGAATTCATTGAAAGCAGCCTGAGGTATACCAATAACATTACCTTTAATCATTGTTTGTTTGGCATAAATATTATTTTGGGTTGCCTTTAAATCATTTAATGGCACCATTACATCTCCATAAAGAGAAAGCTGAGCCTGCCTGATTGGAAATACATCTGGCAGCTGATTAGCTGTATTTCTTATTTTCATTGTATTGTCATATTCCTTTGGAGCTATATGTTCTATCTGGATAGTTACATTTGGATGATCTTTCTTGTATGCTTCAGCCAAATTGTTTGTTTCAGTTAAATACTTATAGTCTCCTTCTCCCCAAAGGGCAAGCTTCAGTGTCACCTTTTTACCACTGTCAGCTGTGGCACTCTTTGAATTTGAACATCCTACAGCAACTGTACTAAACAGTATTGTGGATGTTAAAACCAGGCTTAATTTTTTTAATAAACTTTTTTTCATCTTTTTTCCCCCCCTAACCTTTATACTTATATTTTAAATATTCTTACACTTTTATTGAATGATATATATTAATGCTTTTTTGATATTTATTATGATAATATAAAAATATAAAGGACACTGCTGCAGTGTCCCAAAATCAAAACTATTATATAACATATTTTTTAAATACCTTTTTAATAAAATAAGATGATGCATAAACATAAATACTCATGGCAAATAGTGCAAAGGATAACTTGTACATAGTAAATACACTAAGAGCCGTAAGTATTACTACGGAACTTAAACTTACAATTATATTCTTGTAAGCTAAAATAACTGAATTCTTAATAAGATCATATAATCCCATATTAAATCTGGCTATTAGAGGAAAGAGGAAAACACTTATGATAAGTATCTGCAGTATAATAAATAATTGCAGCATTTTAAGCGAGTTATATGCACTTCCCATTTTATTCAATTTATATAAATTAAAAATACTAAAGCATAAAACCACAGTTATAACTGCTCCAACAGGGAAAGCCTGCTTAAAACTTTCCTTGTAGCCTTTAACAAAATCTTTATATATATTATAGCTTTTTCCCCCCACCTTTTTACCATAAACATAATATAATGCAGAGGTGGAAACTCCCATTGTAAGTATTGGCAGACTTCCTAAAATCCATAATAAATTCAGCATAAAAGTTTCATATATCAATATGCAGAACCCATACAAAGGGCCATCAAAGCTAAATAATCCTTTCACAATATCACCTTCTCATATAGTTATTTTTATACTGTATAGGACTTACTCCTACAATTTTCTTGAATGTTCTGCTGAAATGCTCTATGTTAGGATATCCTGTATGATCGCAGACTTCATATATTTTCATTTCAGTCTTAGTCAAAAGCTCCTTAGCTTTTTCTATTCTTACATTAGTTAAATAAGTAGTAAAGTTATCTCCTGTTTCTTCTGTAAATATCTTGCTGAAATATGTTTTGCTAAAGCCTGCCTCTCTGCTTACCATATCTAAGGTAACTTTGGAACCATAGTTTTTTTGAATAAAATCCTTTGCCTGCTTAATTGCTTCACTTTCTATTGTATTCATTTTCTTTAATGAAGAAATTAAGGTTTTCAAAAAATTCATCATCCACTCTTCTATTTCAGCTATAGTATCAAATTTTCTTATTTCGCTGTAAAAATCTATATCTTCCCCAATAATACCTTCACAATTATTTTCCTCATCCTTAATTACATACTGAACAATCATTAGTATTATTTCCAAATAATATATATAAAAGCTTTCAATGTCTCCTGTAAATGACAGTTCTTTCAATTTAAAAATTCTTTTCATTTCATCTATGCATTTTTCTTCATCTAAACTATCCAAAGCCTCAAGTATTCCATTTTCTTTAACCATCTCAATGACTATCTGCTGTGTTATATTATTATTCTTGTTTTTCTTTATATTATCAACCCGTTCTTCATCCTTAGGATAAATATCCTTTCCTTTTCCATAGATGAATCTAAGGCGGGCATTTCTTCGTGCGTCGCCAAGAAGAATCTTTATCTTTGATATATCCTTATTTACCTCACTTATGCCAATTGTTTCTTCAATGTTTAAAAAATTTAAAAGAGCAATCCTGATCTTACTTAAAATCTCTGCCAGTTTATCTTCTATATGGTTTTCCATTGAAGATTCAAAGGCTAAAATGATACCATATTCTTCTGAAGATAATGGTATAACCTCCCCTGTATTTACAGTTTCAAGAACCTGATAAACTGCATTTACTACAGAACTTATGAGTTCCCTTAGGTCATTATCCTCATATCTTTCTTTAATAATTTTAAAGTTATCTATTAGAATGGAGCAGCAAATATAATAATCTCCTTTTAGTTTTAGCACGCTGGAATTAAGCTCCTCCCTGTTTAAATCTCCAGCAATAAGTTTTCTGATAAGCTCATTTTTATCAATAGTGCTCTTATTATTACTGCTTCCTTTTTTCTTCTCTAGAGCTGTCATAACCATTTTAACAATTTTATCCGGCTCCATTTCCGTTTTTAAAATATAATCATTTATCCCAAGCTTAAAAGCACTTCTTACAAGTGAGTAGTCATCATAGGCACTTAACACTAAAAATTCAGTATCACTCCCAAGCTTTTTGCCCTGTTCAATAAGTTCAATGCCATTCATAACAGGCATATTAATATCGGTAATTACAATATCAATATCTTCTCTGGATTTCATTATTTCCAAAGCTTTTTTTCCATTAGAAGATTCTAAAACTTCATCGAAACCATAATTATTCCAATCCACTAAAGACTTTAGTGCAAGCCTTACAATAGGTTCATCCTCAACCAAAAGCATTTTGTACATTATTATCGCTCCTCTTCTGTTAGTATAGGATGTATAAGTGTTACTCTTGTAAACTTATTTTTCTCACTTTCAATTTTTAATCCATAATCTTGTCCACAATTAAGTTTAATCCTGCTTTCTACATTATTTAATCCTATATGATTAAAGCTTGTCTTACTTATTTTTGTATTATTCAAAACATTTTTTATCTCATCTTCCGTCATTCCTACCCCATTATCTTCAACTTGAAAAATTAAATTTTTATCCTTTAGAAAGCCTGAAATTGTAATATATTTTTCTCTATCTATATCATTGATTCCATGAATAATTGCATTTTCAACTAAGGGTTGTAAAATTAATTTGATAATATATAAATCTTTCACATTATCTTCTACATTAATAACCATATTGAAATTATCTCCAAATCTCACCTTCATTATATCTGCATAATTATCAAGATACTCCAGTTCCTCTCTTACTGTAACAAAGGTTGATGAACTTCTAAAGGTTGCCTGAAGTAGTTTCATAAATAAATCTGTCACCTTCCTGATGTTTTCTGCCTTTGATATCATGGCCATTAATTTAATTACATTTAATGTATTATAAATAAAATGAGGATTAATCTGAGCCTGAAGCATCTTAATTTCTTCTTTGGAACGCTCTCTTTCCTTCAAATCTCTCTCAGCCATAAGATTCTTAATATCATTAATCATCTTATTATAGCTTCTTCCCAGTTCATTAATTTCATCCAGATTACTATCTATAATTGTAATTTCTTCAAGCTTTTCATCTTTAACACCTTTCATTTTTTTCACAAGTTCTTTTATTGGTTTAATAATATCTTTAAATAGCATTTTAGAGTACAAAATAAATAAAATATTAAATATTACAAATATCATAAGCAGTGCTTTTGTAATATTTGATGTATCCTTTGTTAGGGCATTGTAATCAATAATATTAATTACAGTCCATGCTGACTTCCCCGAAGTATATTTTGATATATACTTAATGTCATTTTTATACCTATATTTATAAGAATCGTAATCATTATTCTTATTGTTGATTTTGTTAAGATACTCTACTTCTGAAATATTTTTTCCAAGCATGCTTTTATCTGGTGATATTACAATATTACCTTTAGAATCAGCTATTATCATTTTTCCTACAGTATCATTTGTAAATCTGGAATAAATTGAATTCAGCACATCTGTCTTAATTTCAAAATATATAAATTCCGTATCTGAATTATACCAATTATATTCCGGACTAACCCCAACTAAAAAATCTATCCTGCCGGCATTTACATCACCAGAGCTGTTAAAATTATTTATACTTAATACTTTTCCCTTATTGCTCATGCATTCCTTATATAAAGAACTATTCTTTACATCAGCATCATTTTTATAAAGAGGATCCTTATATTTAAATACTTCACCTTTTTTTGAAAAAAACACTATTGAATTTATTTCTCCCTGGTAGGCAAATAAATAATCAAGCTTTGCTTCAATCTTTTCAGAGGTTTCAAGCTTTTTAACTGAATCCTTCTCATGGTACCAGCTATTTACAAGCGGTAATAATTCCTGTTCATTGGAAACCTTTGCAGTGTAAAGATTAATTCGTCTAAGCTCAATTTCAATATCATTAGATAATTGCACCATAATCTGTTCAGTTTTTTCATTGTAATGCGAAACCAGGACTCCTTCATATAATCTGTTAATAATGATAATAATGATAAAGAAGGGTATTACAATAAATAGAATAAAACTGCTGATAAATTTTTTCGACATACTTTTACTTTTAGTCATCAAATCACCCTATTTTAATAATAAGGTAAACATGAATACATTTTCAACATAAATTTTAAGTATAGGTGATATTTTTAAATAAAATGAAGAGTATGTCTGACATTTAGAGCAAAAAAAAATGTAAAGAACATAATGGTGTACCTTGCACCAATATAGATAATTTATTACCATGCTATGATCTTTCGGCCATAACAAAGCAAGTCATTACCTATACTAATGTTTCGTTCAACTATGCAGAATACCATACAGCCAGATACAACCTGTGGGCTGCATATAACCATTATGGCACCCTGCATAATCTTAGCTCGACCCCTAAAGGATAAGCCGGAATCATATTATAATCAATATCTTTGCCAAGGGCCAGGATTATTGACCATAATAAAACCTTTCATTACCCTGTGAGATCTTCCCTCTGACTATATATAAGCCTTCCGACCTATAAATAATCTTTGGCGGACTTATATACAACCCTTTTCAGAATCATATATAAATCTTTGCTCAACCATTATGTTCCTTACACTATTTAATATGCCATATATATATAAATTCATACAATGTAAATTTATCCATAAGGTATATATTTTATTTATGAATAATTTAAATTCATATGGTAAAGCTAAATTATGTTAAAAAGAAAGGATGTAGATTTACTGAAATGGGAAAGTTACTATGGGCATTCATTATTGGAGGCGGAATATGCGTTCTGGGACAATTAATGATGGATATATTTAAACTTACGCCTGCACACACTACATGTACTTTTGTAGTAATAGGAGCAATTCTGGGTGGCTTTGGATTATATGAACCTCTTATTAAGTTTGCAGGTGCAGGTGCCTCAGTACCTATAAGCAGCTTTGGAAATTCTCTTGTTAAGGGCGCATTACTAGAGGCAGAGCAGGTTGGTGTAATAGGAATTCTCACAGGAATATTCAAAATAACCAGCGCTGGAATTTCATCTGCTATAATCTTTGCATTTATTGCAGCATTGATATTTAAGCCTAAAGGTTAATATTTTCATATGGAGGAAACAAGGAAATGACAGTTGGTTCTAAAGTAAAGCAGACATTAGCAGACTTAAAGGGTATAGAAAGCACATTAAGGTTATATTCTCTTAAAAGCAAAAACGAAGAAGAGAGAATGGTGTATAAAAAATCTCTGGAAACTGCTGAGTCAGTTATTAAGGATTTAGAATATAGAATAAAAATAATGGAGTTTGAAGAACCTCAGTATAAGGGTAATTTAGAAAGGAAATTTTCATGCAGAATTGGATTATAGTACTGTTAAGAACCATAATTTTATTTTTTATAACTCTAACAATAATAAGACTTATGGGTAAAGGAAGTGTTTCCAGAGCAACACCATTTAAATTTGTAAATTATATTATAATTTCAATTATTATTTCTTTATTTATATTAGGTTTCATAACAAATATAGTTTTTTGCTCTATTGCTTTGGGAACCTGGATTATATTAAATTTTGTTTTAGATTATCTATCATTAAAGAGTAAGTGGTTTCATGACTTAATCAATGGAAAAGAAACAGTATTAATTAAAGACGGAAAAGTTATGGAAGAGCATTTAAAGGAGGTAAGATTCACCGGGGAAGAACTCTTAAGGGAATTGCGATCAAGAAATACTTTCAATCTGGCAGATGTAGAGTTTGCTGTAATGGAAACTACCGGTGAGATAAATGTTTTATTAAAGTCGGACAAAAAGCCCGTTACACCTCATGACTTACAAAGAAAAGTTGCTCCTTTGTCTGAGCCTCAGGCAGTAATATTAGATGGAGAAATTCTCGACGAACCTCTATCAGCCAGAGGATTAAATCGGGAATGGTTAAATTCTGAGCTGTCAAAAGCCGGGGCAAGCATTGATAATGTTTTTACTGCTCAGATAGACTCTTCCGGTGATTTGTTTATAGACCTATTTGACGATTCAATACAAGTTAATAAGCCCCAGGTAAAAGAGCTGCTGTATGCAGGTATTTCAAAATGTCAGGCTGATTTTCTCACTTTTTCACTGCAAAGTGAAGATTCTAAAATAAAAAATATGTATTCTGTGGATGCAAAAAAACTAAAAAAAATCATGGATAAATTAGAACCATATTTATTGCGTTAAAAGGTGGTAGTGTTATGTCAAATAAAAAGAAGAAAAAACTTACTCCCACTCAGCAGGAATATCAGGATTTTGCTAAGGAAACTGAACCAAAGAGGCCAGTTATTAAAAATTGTATAAGAGCCTTTTTGGTTGGAGGTTTTATATGCACAATTGGTCAGTTGCTGCAGTGGTTTTTCATAAGATATTTCGGCTTTACAGAGAAGACTGCAGGAGATCCTGCTACAGCAGTATTAATTATAATTTCAGTTTTACTTACTGCTTTTGGTGTCTTTGATCATATTGCACAATGGGCAGGAGCAGGTACAGCTATTCCTGTTACAGGATTTGCCAATACTATGGCTTCTGCTGCAATTGAACATAAAACTGAAGGATATGTGCTGGGAGTCGGAGGAAATATGTTTAAACTTTCCGGTCCTGTAATTACTTATGGGGTTTTTTCAGCATTCGTTGTTGCATTAGTAAAAATAACTATTAAGTGGTTAGGTGGTATGTAAATGCTTAAAGGTCATCAAACCTGGATTTTTAATTCAAAACCAGTAATTATAGCTTCAGCTGCAGTAGGAGGACCATTTGAAGCAAAAGGCCCTCTTGCTGATGATTTCGATGTTCTCCATGAAGATACCTGGCTTGGACAAGAAAGCTTTGAAAAGGCAGAAAAAAAGATGATAGAACAAGCCTGTGAAATAGCAATTAACAAAGCAAACATGAAAAAAGAAGATATTCAGTTCTTTATCAGCGGCGACTTAATGAATCAAATTATATCCAGCAGTTTTGCCGCTCGTACTCTTGGCATACCTTATTTAGGCATATATGGTGCCTGCTCAAGTGCTATGGAAGGTCTTGCACTAGCTTCTCAATTAGTGGATAGTAAAAGTGCGGAATACGTAATAGCTGCAGCCTCCAGCCACAATATGGCTGCGGAAAAACTATACAGATATCCTACAGAATATGGCGGTCAAAAGCCTCCCACAGCTCAATGGACGGTAACAGGAGCAGGAGCAGGTTTAATAGCTCAAAAAGGTACTGGCCCAAGAGTAGTTTCAGCAACTATTGGCAGAGTAATAGACATGGGGCTTACGGATCCTTTTAATATGGGAGCAGCAATGGCACCGGCAGCAGTAGATACCATAGAAGCTCATTTTAGAGACTTAGGTATAGAACCTTCTTACTATGATATTATAGCTACTGGAGATTTGGGCAGTGTTGGTCATAAACTTGCCGATGAACTTTTAAAAAAACATGGATTTATAATTCCAAGAGAAATATTTACAGATTGCGGACTATTGATATATAACAAAAATCAGCCTGTGATGGCTGGAGGCAGCGGATGCGCTTGTTCAGCCACAGTTACTTATGGACATTTTCTTAAACGTATGCTTAGAAGAGAGATAAAAAGAATATTAATTGTTGCAACTGGTGCATTATTATCACCTTTATCCTACCAGCAGAAAGAAAGCATACCTTGCGTTGCACATGCTGTATCAATAGAAATATAAAATTATGGCTGTGCATTGAAAGGAGGTGATAATTATGACAGTAGGAACACAAATGGAGCAAGCCATTGCAGGCATACAAAGTGCTGCTGCAACAATGAAAACTTTTGCCCTGGAAACAGAGGATAAAAGTGCAAAACAGGATTTTCAGCAAATAGCTCAAAATCTGGATTGCGCTCTGACAACACTAAAAGGAAGGCAGAAATATATTGAGCAGCAAGAGCCTCAATATAAGCAGCATTAAATAATTTATATTAAAATGTAAAAGAGGAGAAAATATTATATGCTCCTCTTTTTTATGTTTGTTTTAAAATTTACATATGCACCTTACACTTATTGCCTGCTATTTACATAATCCATCCCAATGTTCTCTGGCTTCACTTAATTCCATTAAAGCTGAAGATTTGTCTTTAGAAGTAATAGAAGCTTTAAGCCGAAAAATACTTACGGTTAATTCGTGCATTTCATCTCTTTCGCCGCTAAATTGAATCCTTTTAATAACAGTCTTCCATGCTGTTTCTAATTTGCTCTCACTTAGTTCCGCTAATGCCCAGTCATCTGCCATTATTGCCTTTGTAGTTATTTCCATATGCTCTGGGACATTATCCCACCCCTTCATAGGTTTTTTAAGAAATGTGCCGCTAAGGGCAACTATTATGGAAATTGCTATTATAACTATAGGAGCAAATATAACAAAGAATTTTCTCATCTTTATCCCTCCAGTATAATTTATTATGCTGATTTTTGTATACAAAATGAAAATGCTAATATGGTCCCTTAAAGTCTCCTACAATTATAGGCTTTTTAATTCTATCCTTGTATTTGTCTACATATAAAGAACCCGAGGCTTCATATGTTGCTAAGAATACTTCAGAAGGATCCTTTACTCCGAATTTTTTAAGTTCAGACATTAACCAGTAGTGATCACGGTTTATTTGTTTTAAATTTAAATCTACAACTATGCCATCATAAATCAATTCTATTCCCAGTCCCGTTTTAGGCACAGGAATGTTCATATCTTTTGGTGTAACAGGCTGTAATTCCGGTTTTTTTAACACGGAGAGTTCACCATTTGGCTCCAGCACTGCAAAGTGAACTTCACTTAAATCAAATATATCCTTGCTTCTTAATTGCTGAAGCAAATTTGAGGCATCATATCTTAACTTACGCATATTATCTTCTAAAATAACACCATTCATTATTATTATTGTTGGTTCTCCTTCTATGCATTTTGCAGCAAACTTAGATTTTGTTGTAAGAAAATCAATTGCTAATCCTGCAGCTGTCCATGTAGTCAGCGCAACCCAATGGGGCCACATTCTGCTGGATAAATCTATTGATAAAGAAGCAGCCATTGATCCAATAGTAATTCCCAGCACATAATCAAAAAGAGTAAGCTGGCTTATTTGCTTCTTGCCCAAAAAACGTGCATATATTAACAATAAAAAAAAAGCAATTATGGATCTTACAAATGCTACTAATCCTTCATTCATTCACATTACTCCTATCTGTTATCTTTTTTTATGAATTCTAAAGTAATTCATTTATATAACATATAATAGGATAACTCATATATAAATTAATTATTCTAATGAATACAATTTGCAAAAAAATAGACTGATGCTATATCCATCAGTCCATATTTGTTCTTTGTTATTTAATCTTTAATCTTTGCCCGCAGGGCCTCAAGGTCCTCCAGAGAATCAATTTCAAACCAGTCAGAAGAACTTATCTTTTTAATATGTATATCCATATTTTTTAAGTTATCCTTGGCAATATTGTCCCAGTACAGATTCTGCCAGTTGTTGCTTTTAATTACCTGCTCCAGTTTATGCTTAAGCAGCTGGCCATCAGCTTTTGTCCAGTAGGATACCCCTGACATTACATAGCCTTCACCGCTGGAAATCTTAATATCATTTACCTTATTGTTTTCATCAAAGACTAACATCCATTCCTCAGCACTTACTGTTTTGTTACCTGCAAAATAAGTAGAGGTCTTAATTGAGCTGTCCAGATAATTCCTGAATAAATAAGTGTCAGCATCAATTACAAATGCATCCGAGAGAAAGTCTCTTACTAAGTACATGGTGTAAATATTATTATATGTTTCATATTTTTCATTGTGAACAAGTTTTACATTGAATTTATCCTTAAGGTATTCGAATTTTTCGTATAAATAGCCTGTTACAACAATAATTTCTTCAATTCCAATTTCTCTTAAGAATCTAATCTGTCTTTCCAAAAGTGGTTCTCCACTGATTTTTATAAGAGATTTTGGAGTTTCATTGGTAATTGGCCTTAATCTTGTCCCCATACCTGCTGCTAATAGTATTGCTCTCATTTTACTCACCCTCTTAAATTTAAACTATTTTGCATATTTAGGTATTAAATTTAACCTCTTTAAACCCTCTCCTGTGGCTGCATACTGTGACACAAATTTGTCATTTTCTATAGTTACACTTATTTCTTCTATTAATCCTACAGCTTTTAATGCCAAAAGGTGGTTTTTAATTGTTTTATCTTTGCATTGTCTTTCATTGCCGTATTCTTTAAAAATAATTTCTTTTATCTTCTTACTATCAATGGTGTTTTCACCCTGGTCTCCATTGCATATAAGCTGAAGTATTCTAAATCTCATAGGCAGCTTCATTTTCATAACCTTACGCCTCCACTTTTCTTAATGATAACATTTCTTTTGGATTTCCTGAAACAAGAATTGCACCAAATACTATTATTAAACATCCTATTATTAAATTTGTGGAGAAGTGGAAACCATGTAATATTCCATCAAAGATAATTGCCCAGATTGAATAAGTAATGTTTAAAGCCATAGCTCTTCCAACGCCAGTCATGCTTAAGCCTAAATACCAGGTAATATATGATACCCCGCATATTACGCCTGTTATGGCAAATATAATTATACTTGGAGCTGTAAATGCCTTAAAGAACATGCCGAAGCCCCCAATGAATGGAAGTACGAATATCAAATACATAATAAATGAAGCAGACTGTCTTACTGAAATTGCTATTTCAGGATCAACTACATCCATGGCATAGGCTCCAAATACACCTTCAAGCCCCCAGCCTACAGCTGCAACAATTGATAAAATTATTCCAAGATAAAAATTTGGAGAAACATTGCCGGATGGAGCCACATATCCTGTAACTACAGCACCTAATACACAAAGAATTACTCCCGCCCATACTCTTGGATTCATTTTTTCTTTTAAAAATATAACTGCCAGCACAGCTCCAATGGCCGGATAAGTTGATGTAATAACTGCTGCATAGGAAGACCCTGCCATATTTATGCCAAGCAGATACCCTGACATAGCTAATGGGCCGCTGCATATTGCAGATAGAATAATCAAAACTCCCATTTTGCTGAATAAACACCTTGTAAACTCTTTTAATTTTCCTGAATAAATATTATAAATCAATGTAAATAATGCTGATAAACCTGTGTGAATGCAGGCTCCTACCAGTGGTGCCACTATAATTGAAACTCCTGGGTCATTAAATGGATACTGGGTCATTATATATGCTAAAAGCACAGCATCCATGCCCCATGTAATTCCTGATATCAATGAATGTCCTATACCCTTTTTTGCATAAGTAAGGTCCCTTTTCAATGTTAAATCAGCTATTCTTTCCAAATTATTTCAACTCCTTAAGTTTTTTATTTAATTTCTCTAAATTTACTTTAGCTCTGTTGTATCTGTCAATGCCGTAAGAGCCGAAATCATCGCCCTTTGCTTCCTTTATATTTGTCCATGTACTCCATATAAAATCCTGCATAATTTTATTTATTAATATTCTTATTCTGTGCTGTTCATCTATTTCTCCATTGAAGTATATATTGAGAAATAGTTCCTCGTCATCCTCTGAGAAGCTGCATTCTATTGAATGAGCTGCTATGTCCCACATTGGATCATTCATGCCGCTGTATTCCCAGTCAATTAAAAATATCTTTGATTCACCGCTTTTAATAAAGTTCTCAGGCACTGTATCGTTATGACATGGACATTTATTAATATTAAATGAGTCCATTACCTTTTTAAGGGCCATTACCTTTTCTTTTACTTCATCATAATCTTCAAAATTCTTACCATTATATTTATGCAGGAGTTTTTCATATTCTTCAGCTGTTTTAAAAGGATCAAATTCACTGCCGAATTTAAATGAGGAATTATGAAGCCTTTTAAGTATCCCTGCAATCATCCTCATATTTTCTTCTTTTTTAGCTGTTCTTCCATTTAAAGTTTCTGTTTTCTCAATAAATGTGGATATCTTTACTCCTGTGTTTTCATTAAAATATATTAATTCACTGTCAAAGCCATTTTCAAAGGCCAGTCTGGAATTTATTTTTTCACTTCTTCTGCTTATCATTTCCTCTGTGCCTGCCCCAGGAATCCTCAAAACATAATTTTTGCCTTTTACTACAATTTTATAATTTTTATTTGTCATGCCTCCAATGGGTTTTACATCCTCAATGGAATCCGTGTCTATGCACATGGCTTCACCGGCAATATGCTTTAGTTTATCTACTCTTACAGTTAATTCCTTTCTTTTCATTCTAGGTAAAACCACTTTTTTCACATGATTGTACTGGTTTAAATTATCTATTTCAGCCCATACCAGGTCATCTATTTTTGTATATCCAATATTGTAGTTTCTGCCTATATCCATCAATAAATACTCATAATTTAAATATGGATTTTTATTTGTTTTAAATTCTTCAAGCATTAATTTAAATACTTCATATGATACTTTACTTAACCCAATCATTTCCCCGTCTATTTTGTTAAGCTGATGGATATCCTTGGATATCTTATATATAAATCCATTATTTATTTCTACAAAAGCCTCATCACCTGAGCCTGTCTCATTTGTAATAAGTATACAATCTCTGCTGCTATTTTCAACAAGATACTTTAATGTTCTTTCCTCAAAAACAAGATCATTTTCAACTAAAAGAAAATCTCCATGAATAAATTCCTTTGCCAAGGATAATGAGCACATGGTTCCTGTCCATTTATATCTTGCATTGTACACTATGTTTATTCTACTGTCCTTTGCCAGGGCATCAAAATATTCATGCTTATATCCTGTAACTATAACAATGTTTTCTATATTTTCATTAAATAAAAGATTTATAGTTCTCTCTATTAATGTAATGTCATCAATTTCAAGGAACCCTACGGGTTTATCAAAGTCTGATGCCCTTCCTGCAGCCAGTATAACAGCCTGATTTATGTTTTTAACATTCTCACTATGTAATTTTATTTTTTTCGTTTTTTCATTCTTTAAATTAGCATCAATAAATTTAAAGCCTTTTTCAGTTAATTTATAGGACATCTTATTATCATCCTTTTCTACATTAATATAGTCATTTTCTACCAGCCTTTTTATTGTATAATTAACCTTTCCAAGAGATAGTCCAGCTCTTTTAGATAAATCCCTTTGGCTTAAATCAAATTTATCATTAAGAAGCTCTAAAATTTTAATTTCATTTTCGTACATTAAAATTCCTCCCCGCTACGTTCAAATTTTGAACATATTTATATATTATAGCATTAAGTGAATAAAGTCAATATTTTTATAGAATAATCTGGTATTACAAAATTCGGGTGCTGCCTGGTTACATTCGACAAATTACAGTAATATTCGACACACTTGATTATAACAGCTAAAATAATGTATAATTGTAATGGGATATATTTGAAGTATCATAGAAATGATAAAATATAGTAATGTAAAGAGGATTTGAAAATATGAATAATGATGATTTTAATAATGATTCAGCAAATGAAGAAAAAAGAAGAGAAAATCTAAAACAATTTGAGGAAAAATACCAAAAGGATAATCAAAGGAATAATAATGAAGAGAAAAATCCTAAAGCAAATAATACTATAGTAACTGTGGGAGACTGGATTGTAATCCTTATTTTAACTGCTATTCCCATAGTGAATTTAATTATGCTCCTTGTTTGGTGCTTCAGCAGTTCAACACCAACAAGTAAAAAGAACTTTGCAAAAGCTCAGTTAATATTACTAGCAATTACATTTATATTACTACTTATATTCGGAGGTACCATTTCTTCATATTTAAATGGGATTCCAGGTGGTTCAACATCTTTATAATATATAAATTTCAAAGTATTTATGTATAAAAAATAATGATAGGTAAAAATTATAATATATGCTAGCTTTCAATAATAACTCCCTAAAGCGAGGATTTTTACCTATGATTAGAAAATACAAACATTTTTTTATAAATATATTTTTTCTTTTAATAGAGGTTTTTATATGCGCAGGTATTATGATAATAAGTGTTTCTCTTTTAAAAGAGCCTGAAAAGTCTTCAGCAGCTGCGCCAGTAAACAAAAAAGCTGTCATATACCCAGATGAAAAAAGGGGTAATCCCACTTATGATAAAATAATTGGCAGTGATGGATGGCCTCATTACAGAGTGTTTTTCTGGGTTCCAAAAATGGCTTCAAAATACACTCCCTACGCAGATGAAGGAATAAATACAGATGTGTCCTCCCATGGTCCTGCTGAGAAATGGGCAGTAGTGGAAACAAAAATTGTTAATGGTGATGAGAAATTAGTATTTATTTTTGTGCCAAAAACTTTTGTTTATTTATATGGGAAAGGCTTTGAGAAGGTAATTCATTTAAGGTATATAAAGCTTTTCCCTTGAATTTTTATTTCCAAAATTCTAATGGCTGTAATCTGGCGTTCTGCTTCTTCCAATAAATCACTGTCTTTGATATTTAGTTTATTTTTTAGTATAAAACAATTGGGATAACAATAATCGTTACCTGCCATACTATAAACCTTTTTTTTGTGTATATTTTGATATCAAGTCATTAACAATATCTTTAGATGATCTTTCTCCTGAAGCACAACGAAATAGTAAGTCAATTTCATGTTTTTTTAATTTAAAGCCTTCAATGGCCATAGTCCCTTCAACTTCTCTTACAAATTGAATCAAGCTTCTCATTCAATCATCCCTTCATATTTGACCTTTATTATACTCCATGCAGCAATCTAGCTATATTTTCTGATGTTTTTTTTATGCTGTCATAACCATCCTTAAGTGCATCTTCTAGGCTTTTCGGCCTGTCTGCAATGCCAGAAATTGTTTTTCCATATGCTGTTTGGTCATCAATACTTCCTTCACCAGTGAAGATGTAATCTGCATTTCGTACTTTTTCTTCAAATCCTGTATGTTTAAGTACTATATCTATTCCTTTTTCAAGCTTGTCTAAAGTTTCCTCATTTGCTCCTTTTTGAGGTGCAAAGGTATAGGTTGCTCCATTATCACCAATTAAAGGATTTTCTACATCACATGCAGCTTCAATGGTAACATCTTTTAGATTAATATTAAGGCCTGATAAATCTAAGTTGCAGATTTTAGATAATTCTTTTCCACCTAGGCCAAGCTCATTACCATATATATCATATGCTTTTGCGCCAAGTGCCTGAAGCATACCAAGACCTCCATCATTTGTAGAAGATCCTCCAAGACCTATAATTAAATGCTTAGCTCCACTATGGATGGCATCTAAAATCATTTCCCCCACTCCAAAGGTTGTTGTATATAATGGGTTCCTATCTTTCATTCTAACTAATTGCAGCCCGCAAGCCGATGCTGTTTCAATTACTGCTATATTTTCTTTCATTATCAGCCCATACCTGGCTTCTGTTTTCCTGCCTAAAGGTCCTGTTACCTGAACTTCCTTAAACTCACCATTATGTGCGTTTATTATAACATCGGATGTCCCTTCACCTCCATCCGCCATTGGTATAATTTCGATTATAGAATCTTTATATACCTTTTCTATTCCTTCTTTCATTGCCATAGCTGCTTCAAAGGCATTTAAGCTTTCCTTAAATGAATCTGGTGCTATTACAAATTTAGTTTTCATCACCATTCACCTCAAATTTGTATCTTTTCCAAGTCACAATTACACTGGTGCTTAAAAGGATGGGCGCAGAACTTATCACACCTGATAAGGTTACCCTGAGGTCCATCCCTTCTTAAAAAATAGATTATGATAAGAGGCACCGCCAGCCGTAACTTATGAATACAAAATCGAAGGGGTGGAATTTACTCTTGCAAAAAGTTAGCTTTATTTCACCCATAGGTTTCTGCGCCCAAAATAGTGCTGGTTTTGACCTCTCTCAATCATATTATACACGTTATATGGTTAAAAATCATCAGTATTAAACCTATTTTAAATTTGTCAAATGCCGTTTTTTCAACGATTTAGAATTAGTGGATTTTACTTTTTCAAACTGAATTTATTTTTTTAATTGATCATCTTAAGTTAAATCCATTCTTGGTACTATGTCAAAAAAGTACAAATTAAAATGAGAAGATTCTAAGCAACCTCCATATTTTAACTTTCAATTGTCACATTTGATCTTTGATTCCTCTACTTACTATCTTTTCCAAGTCACAGTTACCATACCCAGAAAATCTTCCTCTTCTCTTTTATCTTTTCGCCGCTAAAGTAAAGACTCCCATTATTTAAAAAAGCTTCATGGTTATTTAGTATGATTCCATAGCCCGCACTGTTTTTCTGATTAACTATATTCAGTGCTTCAGAAATTTTAGGGACTCTTCTGTTATTACTGTGGGCATCAGAGGCTACAAAGGAACAAATCCCATGCTGTATTAATATTTCTGCAGTTCTTTCTACTTTTTTCCCGAATAGTCCGGTAATACTTCCGCTGTTAATTTGAAAATGATACTGTTCTTCTACAAATTTATTTATAAATAGTGGATTTTCAACTATATATATATACCTTTCAGGATGAGCAATAATAGGCTCTATGCCAATAATCCTCAATTCATAAAGTATGTCCATTATACTTTCATCAAATTCAGCCATATTAAATTCCACCAGCATATATTTACTTTCATTTAAAGGCCCTATAATACCTTGTCTTAAATAGTCCAAAGTGTAATTATCTATAAAAACCTCCTGTCCCGGCAGTATTTTTATATTAAGTTCATGTTCTTTAGCAAGTTTATTTAGATATTTTACATAGCTTTCAATGTACTCATAATTTTTTTCATAGCAGCCTGTACAATAATGAGGTGTTGCTATAATATTATCTATTCCATCATCTGCTGCTATTTTTATCATTTCCATTGACATATCAATATTCTTTGAGCCATCATCTATATTGGGTATTATATGACTGTGTATATCAAGCATTATAATTCACTATCCTCCGTCCAACGCAATTGATAATCATAGATTGCCTCACTGTTTTTATAATTTAACAACTTTATATAAACCTTCCTCTACATTAATATTGAATACTCCATTATTACCTTTTATTATGCGGTTGTCAGGCTGTAGTATGGTTACATTTTTCATGTGTAACTTAATGCTTATTATCTTATTCTTTATTTCTTTTGTACCTATATAATTTACTTTAAACTCATTTTCACTTATTGCCCTAATATGCACATTATTCCTTAAAATATAGTACTCTGCCAATTCAGTTGCCGTGCAGTACCACATATTTTTATTTTTTAAATAGTTAAATATACACTTTAGGCTGTCAGCATCATCAAATATATTGGGAGTCTGTCTTCTGCCGTCATCCCTGGCAGGAGAAATGTGCTCCTGAATGCTTATAATAAGATTATTCTTCAGAAGAAAATCTATTTCCTTAAGCCTTTTATTTATAAGATAGTGCTTTAAAATAATTTTAATATTGCCCTTCAATGTTCTTTTATCAGCATTAAAAATACTGGTCAGCAGTGCTCCGTTTAAAGTGGTTGGTATGTCCACCACACTATTTATGCCAAAGGTTTTAATATCAAAATTTGTAATAGGATTAAAGTCACTGCCTCCAATGCTACAGTTTTTTTGTTTAGTTAAGCCTCTGTTATAGAATCTGCACCACCACATAAATGATGTTTTATCTATGCTTTCGTCTGAAAAATCATTTGATTCATATCCGCAGTATTTACCTCCACTTGGATAGCAATCAAATACATCCTTATAGATTTCCTTTCCCCTATTTATTGTTCTCACTGCATCATTAATGTCTTTATAAAGCTGCCATTCCTGTTTAAAATCATTTCTTGTTTTACAAGGTTTTCCATGGGTTGTACCGTGATATGCAATTTCAAAATTTGTATTATCATTAATTGCTTTAAAAAAAGCCTTGGTTTCATCATCACAGTTTATGATTTTACTTATTGATTTAATTTCAGGTGATTGTATCATTCCAGCCCTAATACCCACTGGAACAAAAAAAGTTGTTTTAACATAGGTAAAGTCCTTTAAAATAACTTCATTTAAAAATCTGAAGGAGGAATTTTCGCCATTCTTTCCATAGCCCCAATCCTCTTCCAGATCTATTTTACCATTGCCATTAACATCCACCCAAACATTTGCCAGATCATCAATTAATAAAAGCACGGGACTCACAGCGTTGTTATACCATTTACATATATGAATATTCATTTACTTGTAACCCTTTCATAAGTCTTTTTTATTTTTCCAAGCTTAAAACAGCTGTATATTTTTACCCTTTTAAATAAGAATTTCATATAGGATTTCTGTGAAATTTTATTATGAGGATATATACCCACATAGGCATACTTTCTGCCTAAATTGCTTCCTTTCTGCAGCCTGCGAAATATGGAGTATTCATGGACACCTTTTCCCCTGTGCTTTTTAAAGGTATAATCATCAAAGAGATAAACAGAATCCTGTGGAACACTTATAACTGCACCCGTAATTGATTCAGTAACATCACTATATGCCATACTAAAGTATCCCATTATTTCTTCATCTTTATATACTATGAAGGTACTTTTATTATTACTGCTTAGTCTTTCCTTAAGAATTTCATATTTGTTTTCATCTATTTCATCTGAATAGTTTTTCATCATTTCATTTAATCTTTCTAAATTTAGTTTTCCAAAGCTTAGTCTGTATCTGGGATGATCGTATTCATCCAGTATATCAGCTTTATAAATATATATCTTAAAATAAAATCTTCTTATAATTTTCACTACAATATCATAGGAAAACAGTTTGAATTTAATGCACAGCACAATATATGATATACATATAATTATATTTAATAAAAACTCTATTGCTAAATTATTTACATTAAGCTTAAATATCATATAAATAAAATACAGTAATAAAAATATAGAACCATATTTATATGGGTCAAAAAAGCTTATTTTAAGGTCATAATATTTTTTTCCAATACGGTAATATAGAATGTCTGAAATAAAATATGATATACATGTTGCTGCAGCAGCACCATAAATACCAAACTTTGGAATCAGCATAAAATTAAATATAACATTAAATACTGCAGATATTGTAATAATAAATGAGTTCATGAACATTTTATTTTCTATAAGAAGCCCTAATATATAAAATTCTGACAGTCCGCACAAATAGTAAGAAAATGCAATGAGGGCAACAACTTTATAGGACTCACTGTATTCCTTTGTGGACAATAATTTTATTGCTGTATCTGCAAAAACTGATAAACCCAGCACCATAAACCAGCCTATAAAATTAAAATGATTATATATTTTTTTAATTCTTGACTTAGCATCAGATTCCTTATAGGTTGAAAATTTAAAGGGCGTAAATGAGGATGCAAAGGGAGTCAAAAGAAGAGGCTGTATTATCATTCCTATTTTGTATCCCATGGAGTATACTGCCACAGCAGTTAAATTAAGCATTCCCTTTATGAAATATCTGTCAATAAGTGTCAAAACCCAGGATGAAACCTGGCCAGGAATAAGTCCAATTCCAAAATAAAGCATTTTTTTTAATTGGTTTTTTGATAAAAGGAATTTATAATTGTGTATATCCATGATAAATAAAGTAATAAAAACGGTTGAAAAAGAAATAAGCTGTGCCCTGTACACACCCAAAATACCATAGTGATCCATTACTAAATAATAATAAGTAAAGCAAAGTGTTAATATTATTTGAGATAAATTAATTATGCATACCTTTTTTGCTTTGAAAAGCATTGAGTAATAGCTTGTATAAATTGTTATGAGGCATGAAATTACAGAATTAATAATTACATATTTAACATAAATAGTACCTAAATTGTCTCCCCTAAAAGCTAGGTTAGCAATGGGTTTGTTTAATAAATATGCAAATACAAAGCAGCATAAAGCTCCCCATATTATAGAGAAATTCAGGGCAGAATTTTTTAATTTATTTTTATCTTCAACTTCATTAAAGAATCTGCTAAGTCCCGAGTATATGCCTAAAGTTATAAATATAGTTAAAAAGCTCTGCAGTGAGCTCACCAGATTAAACTGTCCAAACTCTGCAGATGTCATATTTCTTGTATATATTGGTATGAGTATTAAATTTATGATTTGTGTTAATATAGATGATATCAAATAAATAAAGGAGTTTGACATAAACTTTTTGTTATCCATTTTTTCTCCTGAAATACCTTTTTTTTAGTTTATACAGCTTTTTTAGAATCCTGTTCTTTAAAGTTTTCACGTTCCACATATCCAGTTCATAATCCAGCATAAAATCATCAGCCCATTCAAACTTCCAGAAATATCTGCCTGCGCCAAAGTCAAAAATATCTGCCATATTATTTTGAAAAAGATATTCAGCTATCTTTAAGTTTATTACTTTTCCTAAGTTATATTTTTCATATGAAGGATCATAAGCCGTATTCCACATATGAAGAATCCTTTTGTATAAATAACATGTTTCATATATTAATATATTTCCATTTTTATCTTCAATTACAAAAGTTATTACATTACCATTGTGATTAAAAATATTTTTTACGAATTCAGAGTGAAATTCATCTTCATATAAGCTGGATCTTTCCTTTCTGCCTTTAGCTTCAATTAAATAATTCTGCTCATTTATATGAAGCTTTGATATTCTATCATATACATTTTCATTTTCATTACAAATAACTCTAAAGCTGTAATCCACTTCTTTGTGCAGTTTATTTGAATACTGCTTTGCATTGGAACTTGCAAATTCTTTTTTATAGTCCTGAAATGATTTGAACCTGTTAAACCTTAAAATGGGACATTCAATTAAATATTTGAAATCCCTATTGTGTTTTTTATTTTTTAGCATATAGGCAGACAGCTTTGAATTAGCTTTTATATGGGTTAATTTAATTCTTTCAAAATGTCTGCTCTCACTTTCCACAAAATTAAATATTTTTTTAATAATGGTATCGGGTTTTATTTCACAGTTTCTATCTAATATTATCCCAAGATAATCTCCTGCTCCTAAGAATTCAAGTAGTTTATATGAAAACAGCTTTTCATTTACCTTTTTTATAACAAATGGTGCTATGGCTGTAACTTGGCCATTTTCCTCAACAGCCAATATAAACAGCTGCCTTGTGTTTTCATTTTTATATACATCCCACCATGTCCAGTTGTATTCAAAAGTGCTGTAATAGGTTACATCCTTATCCATCTGCTGAAGTCTTTCCCATGGTTCTTTGAGCTTATAAAATTCTTCAGTGGTTGTTACTAATTTTATATCCATTTTTCATACCCCTTTATTTTGCATATGTAAGGATAATTTCTGCTGGTTTGATAAATTTATAAATAACATAATAATAAAGCAGAGTATTGCCATTGAATCCGTTCCCAGATTAGCTAACCCATTGTTACTATTTGCATAAATAAACAGCCCTAAATAATTAAATAAAATAAACCAATGTCTGTTTCTAAAAAAAGTTATCAAAGGATATATAAATATTAAAGCATAAATCAAACCTGTTTCTATAATTCCATAATCATAAGCAAGCATAATAGGCGGATATTCGAAGTTTTCAGCTCCTGTCATTGCATTTACAGTTATATTCCTTGAGTTTCCTGCACCTGCGCTTGTAATCCAGTTAGGCTTAATGCCTAATCTAATAACCTCCTTTAGTACATCATTTCTGCCTGAGCTTATATCATTAGTTTCAATACCTATTTGGAATCTTTCCAAAAGGTTATTCTTAAAGATACTGCTGCTAAATAATATTGAAATGGTAATCATGAAAAATATTAAATACAAAAACTTATGCTTTTTAATTCCGCTGCAAAATATGAAAAGAAAGCATCCAATTACTAATGCAGTTTTGCTGCCGCTTAAAATTAATCCAATAGAGGTTATTATGAGTAAAATATAATCATTATAATAATTTTTATGAAATCTGTTATATACCTTATTAGTAGTATAAAAAATTATATATAATTCAGCATTATGTAATGGATGCCCAAAAAAAGAATACATTCTGTATATATAGCCATGCTCAGAGTTAATAAGTAATTGCAGCTCTCCATATGCTAAATTATCTGCTATAAACAGCTGTAAAGCTCCCTTGGTAAGATAATCAATAATGCCATATATAGTTAATAAAATTATAATAAAATTAAATATTTTTAAGAATATTTCAGTTATTGTATTTATTGAATCTAATTCATAGGCAATAAGCATCAGTGGAAAAGCATTGGTGATAAAAAATAATAAAAATGAATTTGTATTTATATTGCCAAATAATGAATTAGCAAATAATAGTCCCATTATAATAATTATTAAGAAAATTGTTTTAAGATTTATTTTCTCTCTTTTCATATAGTATATAAATAATAAAGTAACTGACATGATAAATAAAAAGTTTATATACCAGATATTTGACTGATTATTTGACAGCTTATATATAAGCAGCATCCTTGGTGTCTCATTTAACAAAAAAATTGAGAGAATTAATACTATCCATAATACTTTTTCTTTTTTTAAATTTAATGGAGCATATTCCAATTTAACACCACATTTCTATTATTATTTTCATGTACCTTTTATGAATCCAGCTCTTTATAAACATTTAAAATCTTTTCAGCATTATTTGGCAGTTCAATGTTTTTAATTTTCTCCTGATATAAATCATAATTTTTTATTACTTCAGCTGCTTTTATATATAAATCATCTATTTGCCTTGATCTAAAAATTATTGTACCCTCAGGTCTGCTGCATACATCACTAGCTATAGATGGGACTTTATAATATAATGCCTCAGCAATGGAAACCCCATAGCCGTCGGCGTTAGTTGGTCTTATGAATAAGCTGCTTTTTTTCAGTATTGGATAAAATTCAGTGTCATTTACTTCAAATATTAATATATTTCTTTCAAGTTCATAATTTATAATTTTATTTTTCAAGTCATTATAATATGACCTTTCCTGCTGACTTTGCATATTAGTTCCAAGTAGTGCTATAAATAAACTCACATTGTAATGTTCATGATTTAATTTTCTCATAAGTTGGATAAGCATATCCATGCCGTACAAATCCTGATGTTTATAAAAGGTTATCCATCCATTTGCACTTATTAAGAATTCAGCGTTATTTATAAAATTCCATACAAAGGAAGGTATATTAACAGAATCATTTTCATCCTCTATTGGATTAATATATGATGGAATGAAGGCTAAGTTACTGGCAGCTATACCATAGGATATAAGCTCCTTAAGTGTTTTTGGGTTGACACATATAATTTTATTTATTTTCTTAAGGCTGAATATTAATAATCTTTTAATAAACCAGTTTGATTGTTCCAGCTGATCATGTAAGCTTTCACCATGAATAGTTAAAATGATTTTCTTATAAAAAACTGCAAGAAAGCCCATTAAAATTCTCTTTTTTTTACTTATACTGTGAAAGTGTATAATTTCGCCCTTTAAAAATAGTGCTTTTAAAAAAGCTTTTTTATTATCTTTGTATACTTTCACATCCACCCCACTTCTTATCAGGTATTTTTTCATTCTCTTTATATGCACTGAAATCCCGCCATAGGGAGGCGGATATGGGCCAATAATATTAACCTTCATTACAACACTACCTATACAATATTATTTATGATATACCTTACCTTGCCGGACTTTGTTTTTGATATTCTATTATCAATTACCACTAAAATATCAAACATATTACCCCATTTTTCCCTATGGAATTTTAAAATTTTTTGTTTTACATCAAGGTTAAAGCTGTCCTTTGGTTTTACATGAATTTCAATTTTTCCTGGTTCATTTTGTACTATCTGAACAATATCTACATACTTCCATGTATAATCATCCATATCCATATTTATTCCGTGTATTTTATCCCCATGTTTAGTAATTAAAAATTCCTCAACTCTTCCCTGTAAATTTGATATAATTCCATTTTCTATTTTCCCTATATCATGGGTGTTATATCTTATTAAGGGCATGGCATAATTCCAGTAGGATGTGCCAACTATTTCAGAAAGGCCATCCTCATTTATAATGTTTTCACTGTAACCATATATATCATCACATTTATAACATATTTCATTATCTTGGAATATTCCCCAGGCAAGATTGCTCCTTTCACTTAGTCCATAATGAAATATTATGGGTACATTTTTAAATACTAATTGTGATAAATTTATTACATCTTTATTTACAGCTTCTGAAGCTAAAAATATGCCTTGTACATTATCAAGATTTAGATTATTTTCTTTCATATATTGAAGTAAATATTGAAATGCTGATGGATAACAATGAAAAAATGCTGGTTTGAATTCTTTTATTTTATTAAGGATTTCATTTATCCATTTGTAGTTTAGATGATTAGGACATATTCTCATCTTGTCTCCAACATATGAACATGGGTATTCATTATCTTTTTTTATTCCTTCAACTGCCATCCTCACAATTTTAGAATTATCTTTGTAGCCTAATCTGCCCCATTTGTAATCAAAAAAACTTTTTTCCAGCAATTCTTCTTTCCTGGTTCTCCATAAATCTATTCCTGGTCCTGTGGACCCGCTGGTTTTATGGTATATTAATTTGTCTTTATTAAATTTTATATTTACGAAGTCATCAGCATTTTCAATGACTGTTTTCTTATCTATATATGGGAATTTCTGAAGCATTTCAAATGCATTTTCTTCAGTTATATCCTCACTTGTGATACCTAAGTTTAATTTTTTATAATATAGTACATATTCCAGAGCTTCTTTTAATAAATTACATAGTCTTTCATTTCTAAATTCATCTATATTTAAATTGTTAGAATCCAGCATCCTTTTTATTTTAAAATAATCCTTGGGATAATATAATTTTCTAGGTATTCTGTTTTTTGCTTTTACAGCTAAGCAGTATAAGTCATTGTTTTCTTTTATTGCATTTTTAATTTTATTCAACTTATCACCCCCATGAATATTAATTTTTCATAAGCTGACTTTGAACAAAATAGCTTATTTCACTGGCCTGGCTTAACTGCCATAAAGGTATGCTGTACTTATATCCATTTTTTATAGCTTTAGCAAATTCCATTAGCTCTCTATAATGACCTTTATCTGAAGATCTGCTTTCAGTATTTAATACTCTTATGCCATAGCCATTAATTTTTTTGTAATCATCTATGGTTATAATTTTATTGTCAAAGTAAATCTGGCAGAATTCCTTTGGATATTCATTGTTCCCAAGGGAAGTGTAGGTCAGTGCGCAAAGTGAACCATCATCATATTTTAAAGTTATTACTGCATTATCATTGTGTGAAATATTTTTTGTTTTTGGTGAAATACTGTCCACAGAAATACTTTGGACCTTTGCATCGGTAAAGTAGTTAAACAAATCAAATATATGACAGCCTTCTCCTATAATTCTTCCGCCGCCTTCTTCTGAGTGCACCCAGTTGTTAAGTGGAATATAACCAGCATTCATCTGGTAATTTATTATCATTGGATTTACTCTGTTTTTAACATATTCTTTAGCTTCAACAGCATATTTGGAAAATCTTCTGTTAAAACCAACGGTGTAAGGTACCTTTGTTTCTTCAATGGTTTTAAGCACTTCATGCATTTCTTCCATGTTTAATGCCATAGGTTTTTCCACAAACACTGCTTTTCCTTTTTTCATAGCTTGTATTGCCATGTCTGCATGAACATTATGCCTTGTACAAATCATCACCATATCCACATTATCATCATTAAGTATTTCATTATATTCAGTTGCAGCATATTTTGCTCCATATTGTTCAGCTATTGTAACTGCATTTGAACCTGTCCTGCTCATTACAGCATATATATTAAAAATATCACTTAATTTTTTAAGGTTTGGCAGATGTATTGCTTTAGCAAAGCCTCCTGCTCCCACCATTGCCACATTAATTTTTCCTTCTTTTTTGTATGGCTCAGCATTTATTGAAACTATTCTGCTTAATTGGCACTGTTCTTCACCATATTTCAGAAGTACTATAAGAGGTTTATTTTCAGGATTTTTAAGTGTGCTATATGCCTCAGGTGCTTTTTCAGCTTCATATATCTTTTCAATTAATGGCTTCAGATTTATTTTTTTATCTGCTGCAAGTCTTAGATATTCCTCCATGTTTCTGTTTTCTGTCCATCTCACATAACCATAGGGGTAATCAATGGATTTTTCCTCATAAGCAGGATCATATCTGCCAGGACCATAGGAGGTGGAAATTATAAAATCCAGTTCCTTTTCATACATATCCTCTCTTTTATAAACACTTCCTATTACACCTGCCAGAACAACCTTTCCTTTTCTCCTGCACATTTTAAAGGCTTGGGATAAAATTTCATTTGAACTGGATGATGCTGTGATTATAACTGCATCTGCTCCATAACCCTGTGTGATTTTTTCCACTTCTTTTGTAACATTACATTTTGCTGAATTAATAACATAATCACAACCCGCTTCCTTTGCAATATTTAACCTTCTTTCATCTATATCAATTCCTATAACACTGCATCCCGAAGCTTTTAACATCTGAGCAGAAAGCTGTCCTAATATTCCAAGGCCTATTATAACTGCAGTTTCTCCAAGCCTTAAATCTGCCCTTCTCACTGCCTGCATTGCTATGCCGCCCAGTGCCACTGTAGATGCACATTCCATATTTAAATTATGAGGCACTTTCATTACAAGATTTCTGGGAACATCTATAAATTCTGCATGATTTGCATGTGTGGCTCCTGCGCAGGCGACCCTGTCACCTATTTTTAAGTCCTGAACATTTTTACCAAGGCCCATTATTATACCCGCCGCACTGTAACCTGTGGGCTTGGGGGATTCCATTTCATTTACCTTAGTAAGGATTGAGTTTATGCCTTCCTTTTTAAATATATTCAAAGCCTTTTTTACCTTTTCAGGCTGTTCCATAGCCTTTTTGACCAATGATTTTCCGGATTCCTGAACTCCTGTGATTTCTGTTCCTGCGCTGATGCAGGAATATAACACCTTTACTAAAACCCCATTATCTGAAACCACAGGCGCCGGTACCTCTGATACCATTACCTGGCCTTTCTTAACTAATACCTGTTTCACAATAACACGCTCCATTCTATATAGAAAGTAATAAATGTCTTCACAGTAGCTGTCACAAAATACCCAATCCTCAAGGATTTATGGGACTGCTTAAGGTGATTAGATATTTACTTTCTATAAATTATTCTCCACTTACTATTTTTATTTTTGTACTGCTTTCATTATTATTAAATTCAACTAAAATTTTCTTAGTTTTAAGCATTTGCCCATAGCTATAAGAAATAAAGGCATCCTTAATTGAAAATTCGCCAGGAAACAGTAATAATATTTTCCTGCCATTTTTACTCAACTGTATTCCGCCTTGTTTTTCTTCTATGGTTACTTCATAATCTAATAAAAAATTTATATGTGCATTACTTATCTTATTTCCTATAGCCCTATCTATTATAATTAATTCCTTGTTTTTTAAATTAACCTGTCTTTCATGAATAACGCCGCACTTTTCCATATAACCATAGTGCCGTCCTATAAAAGTAGTTTCATTGAATAAGGAACATTTAGCAAAGCTTTCCTCTTTCATGCAAAACAAATCATATTCATTGAAATCATTCTGCTCAAGGTTATCAATGAATAGAGTATTATGCATTTTCGTGCTCCTGAATAAATTTCTCATTTTATAGTCTGAGGAGTAGGCATATGTACCTGGATCTATTATAAAGTCTTCTCCATCCACACTTAGTTCAATGCTTAGCTGATCATTATGACAATGCCCGCCATGCCCTTGTAAACCAAATTGGCCGCATCTAACCATGCAGTAAATTCTGCTGTTTCTTAAAATGTAGTAACCTTCTGTGTCATAACCTTTGGATGAAAGCTGAAAGTTTTTTTGTACTGTTTTAAAGCTGCCAATGGTCCAAAGTGCATCCTCCGAATATTCCTTTCCAAAAATTCTAAAGTCATCTCTATTAAAATATTCACCTGCAATAGCCAGAATGTGATTAAAATCTCTTTTGTTCCAATGTGGATAATTGGAGAAAATTAAAAATCTTCCATCATCAGCATCACCTATTATTGGGGAAAGTCCATTTGGTTTTGTTATATTCATTATAAATTCACACATTTTCTCAAGCTTTGTCATATAGTCCCCTGAAAAATATATATGATTTTTATTGCAGAATATTGTAGTAACTAGAAATATTTCTGTTACCAATCTGTGGTAGGAAGTTGAGCCTTCGTAATCTATGCCATCTTCATTAATCTGCTTTTTCATTTCATTTTCAAATTCTCTCAGTCCAAGCCTCAGCCATTTTAGACAAATATCGGGTGCTGCCTGGTTACATTCGACACGACAAATATCGGGTGCTGCCTGGTTACATTCGACAAAATATAGTCCAAGCCATATTAATCCTGCTAAGTCAGATAAGTAGTGATTGCTTCTGTATTCATTTTCATTTTCTAAATTTTTATATATAAATTTTCCATGGGTATATAATAAGTTATTAAATTTATTCCAAAAGTCTTTGTCAATGCTTGGTGACCCACTGAAAAAATAATATGCACAAATCAAATTTACTGCCCTTATGGATACATCCATGGTACATGTCCAATTTACACTGCATTCCACAGGGTTTTGCTCTATCCAATCCAATACTTCCTCTTTAAATTCTTCAGCATACTTTTCACCATTGGTTATCCAGTATGCCTTGCCCAGTGTAAATAAATGCTGAAACCTTGAAAGCTCCCAGGGAACCTTCACATCAGCATTGTTATTTAAATCAACTATTTTTATATCCTTATAAAATTTATTTTTCCATTTAAAGCCTGTTTTAAAATCCACATTCCAGGGCAGCTTTTCACCCAAATATCTGTTATCGGAACCAAGAATATTGAACTGGTGGCTGCATATCTTATCTGCTGAATTAATTATTTCACTGCAGAGATGCAGATTGTTTAATTCAGAAACAAAATAATCCTTATTGTTTGGATTATATAAAAAGCTGCAGTTTGGTTTAAAATTATTAAATAATGCTTCACCTATGGTCAATGGCTTTATCCCATAAAAAAGTTTTCTGTAAAAATAATATATTTTCTTAACTGATTTTATTGCAGCTTTTCTTAAAAATAACTTAATTGTCATTATACATAATACCCCTTTAGCTTTGTAATCATGTTTTAAAAAAGACAAATTTCGGGTGCTGCCTGGTTACATTCGACAGACATATTTCGGGTGCTACCTGGTAGCATTCGACGTAGTATTCGACAAGGCCTTAGCAATGCTGCTGTAAAATATATAATACAAAACCATCCAGAAAAACTCATAGGTAAATCCAAAAAAGTCAGTTCTGTTAAACACAAAGGCAAGGGAAAACAAAACACAGTAAATTACAATATTTTTATGATTGTATAATTTTTTATATGAAAAATTCATCAGTAATCCTATAATAAAACCAATAATTATACAGCCTAGGTAACCGAAGTTTATGAAAGCTTCACTGGATGGTGAAAATCCTAGTCCCCCTCCGGCTTCAAATAGATCCGTATACACCTGAGACAGCCAAACTTCAATGGAATCCATTTCTTTATCATATCCAAGCCATTCATAGGACATCCTGGATATAAATGGTACTGGCTTTATAAATCCCTCAATATAGCTTCTGCCTAAATAAAGTTTTGGTGTATATTTCACAGTTGACAGATTGGTGAGATATACCATGCCGAACTCACTGCTATAGGCTTCAGTTTCAGCATTTGATCTTTGCTTTTTCATATCCGTTACAGCAGAAATGCCGTCAGAATAGCCATATTTGAAAAACTGTCTGTAGCTTTGATATACCATAAAAAAAATAAGAAGAATTACTAAGAAAGCTGAAATTTTCTTTAGAGATCTTTTAATTTTTATGGTACTGAAGCTGAATTTAATGTAATAGAAATAATAGCTTACACACATTAATATAACTATCAAAAGCTCTCTTCTTCTTAAATCAATAAACAGCATAAATATGGAGTAAATAATAATTAAAACAGCAAACACTGCACTTTGAAGCTTTCTTTTACTGCTTATGGCATTTCTAAACATCATAAATAATGAAATAAGTATTAAATAATTGCTGACGAGCATATTCATAATCTTATTTACAATGCCCAGCTGTCCCTTAATATCATCAAATAAAAACGTGTACCTGTACCATCTGTCATAATTTAAAAAGTCAGGGCCAATCTTAATATATGGATATAGATACCACAAAAAGGAAATTATAAAAAGCATAAGCCAGAAGTTAAAATTTGATTTATTAGCTTTGTCAGCCTCCGTATACTCATACTCTGTGTTTTCTTCAGGTTTTTTACCCAGGGTTAAAGCTAACAGCAGCCCTGCTAAAAATAAAATTGATACAAACAGTGCCTTTTGTACATCCTGAGAGTAAAAAAGCCAGCCTATTTCATTTATGCCATAATCCAGTATTTCATTGGATCTAAAGCAGAAAATTACAGGGGTATATAAGTTATAAAAGGAATAGCCTAATATTAAACTCAATCTTATGTCTGTAAAAATCATGTGGCTTATATTAAATAAAATATTTATATAAACCATGACCATAATGATGAAAATGCTTATTTCAAAGCCAATGATTAATTTATTATTATTCATAGAATTATATAAAAGTACAAATAAAAAAATCATTACAATTATATCTATTAAAAATAAATATCTTTTTTCATAATTTTCTAAACTATTAACCATACTTTACCCAACCTAAATAATATATTTTTCTATGATGTCAAATCTTTTTTCCCAGGTGTTTTCTCTGGAAAAATTAATATTTTCTGTTCTATTTATATTCTTATTTTCAATAGCTTGTTCAATATTACTGCAAAATTCTTCATAATTATCTGATATAAATGCAGGACTTTTGATGTAATTCATTTCTTTAAAATTGGTAGATACCACATTCAATCCCAAACACATATATTCATAAAGCTTAATTGGAGCTATGGAATCCGTTACAGTGTTTATGAGAAATGGTATAATTCCTGCATCACTATACTTCAGATAATTGGGTATATCTTTGTAATTCTTTTTCCCTAGTATATGAATATTTTTAAATTCATTTAATTTACTTGTGTCTATTCTGCTTGGTCCTATTAAATAAAAGCTTACTTCCTTAAGCTTATCAGCGCAGTAAGTCAACAGATTTAAATCAAACCAGTTATCAATTGCACCCACATATATGCACTTTTTCCTGTCATCCTTCATGTATTCCTCAGGAATGCTGTATTTATCCCTTATAAAATTATTCAGATCTACTCCATTAGGTAAATATATTAAGTCCTGTCTTAATGGTTTTTTCTTCTCAAGTAAATTGTGTGAAGTAACAAAAACATGATCAGACTGTTTTATTATTTTTTCTTCAAAATGTGCCATAGTTTTACAAGATTCTTTAAAATTGCTCACATCATCTGCACATCTGTAAATAAGTTTTTTATAATTTACTGTTTTAGTGAGATAATAATATTTAACATTTGTAAGCCAGAGTATATCTACGTTGTGGAAGTCATTACTTTTTAATGTATAGTTAATATTAGGTATAGTTAAATTAATGCTGATTTTATTTGCCAGTTTGGTATCCAATAAAGGCAGTTTCCCATATAACGTTAATGAAAAAGGAGCATAACCATAGATATTTTCATCTAATTTCACAAGGCTTTGTTTGTTAAGCTCCTTTCTTTGAAAATAAACTTTTTTATTTATCACCTTAGTCATAAGGTTATATACTGGGGACAGCCATAGTACTTCATATCCTTTTTCTGCAAACATGCGGGCATAATGATGGCTGCCCACTTTAAAATCACTGTTATATTCAAGATACTCTGCCATTAAAACTTTTTTCATAGCTATCCCCTTTCCAAAATATCCTCATAAACCTTTATAAGCTGATTTACATGATTTTCAATGGTGAAATCATTTTTCCAGTAGCTTTCATAGGCATTTCTGCCATAAGCTTCAGCTGTTTCATCACTCTGCATTATTTTTATTTTCTCTTTTAAATCCTGAATATCTGGAGTGTTAAACCAAAGCCCTGTTTCATTGTTCTTTACAAACTCTGTGGCAGTACAGGTATTTGATATTATAGCAGGCACTCCCTTAGCCTGAGCCTCTAGTACTGTAAGTCCTAAGGTTTCATACCACAATGAAGGAAATACCAGTACTCTGGCATTTTGAAGCTGTTTTTTTACTGCTTCACTATCCACCCAGCCCGTTATAACTGCCTCAGGATAAATATCTTTTATTTGTTCTTTAAGCTGTCCATCTCCTACAAACACTGCATTTATATTTAACTCCTTAGCAGCTTTAGCAAATTCCAGGCATCCCTTTTCCTTGCTGAGTCTTCCAATATATACAAAGCTGTTGTTATTTTTTACATTTACAGCAGGTTCTTTTTCAATGTCAACGGGATTTTTTACATAATAAAAGTTAGCATTTTCACATAAATAGGGCTTTAAAATTTTCATGCTGGTTTCTGATATATAAATATAATTTTTTATCTTATCAGTTACTAAGCCTTCTCTCATTATTTTTCTGTGCCTCATGAGTCTCCATATTTTGTAATAATAGTGTTTTGAGTCACAGTTACATCTTCTGCACTGTGCTGAAAGAGGCTTATAGCTGCATATTTCATGTGTTTTGTAGTTATAATAGGCTCCATTAGGGCAAAAGGTAAAATAATCGTGCAGTGTAAATACTATTTTAAAATTCTTTTCCAGTGCTGCTTCTATTACGCTGAAGGTTAAAGATTTGGTTAAGCCGTGAAAGTGAATAATGGTATCCCTATTGTCATAATAATCCAGAAGTCTGCTGAAGTCCTTCTTGGATTTCTTGTTCCATATGCCCCTTATAAAGGCTTTTACTTTGTTTTTCCCATTCCACACATCATCCTGATTTAAGCACACCATGTGTATATTTGAATTAAGCAATTCATTGCATATTGGGCCCACAGCTCCAAGGTAGGTTACATTGTGTCCTCTTTTGCTTAATTCTTCTGCAGAAACTATGGCCACCTTGTCTGAGCCTCCCTTTACAGCACAGTAATCATTTACAATTATTATATTCATGAACTATATCACCTTTATTTAAATACAAGCTTTTATATTTTTTTATCATATTTTCCTTTGTATACTCACTGCTGACATCTTTAAATGCTTTTTCTATTAATCTTTCTCTTTCAGTATCACTTGTTATGAGCTTATTAATATCCTGCACATATGATTCTAAGTCATTTGACACAAATCCATTTATTCCATTTTGTATTACATCTTTGTTTCCAATTACATTTGATACAATTACGGGCCTTTTTAAATACATGGCTTCAAGTAATGACAATGGCATACCCTCCCATAATGATGTCATTATAAAAATATCAAGCTTTAACAGCTGTCCCATAACCTGCTGTTTTTCAAGCCAGCCCGTTATTTTAATGTTTGGTGATATCAGCTGATTCCTAAGCTCCCCCTGTCCAATCCACACAAAATCATATTGAGGAAACTTTTCTGCAATTTGGTTAAAAAGACTAGGATTTTTCTGATGGCATATCCTGCCTGTAGTACCAATAGTTATCCTACTGTTATTTTTATATGAATCCCTTTGCAATTTATTTTTCATAATTATTTCATCTATTTTATTTAAATCAATGCCATTATTAATATAAATGCACTTATTTGATAATTTTAAAGCTTCCTCATATTCTCCCTTTGAGCATGCCACTATGGTTCCCCCAAACCTGGCAGCAAGCTTTTCCAGTAAATAATACAAATTTCTCCTTATTTTTGATTCATTCAGCTGTAAAAATGAGAAGCCGTGGGGATTGTAGTAAACATTATTCATATCAAAGCTATTCATATATGCTGCAAGCCTTCCAAGAAAGCCGGCTTTAGAGGAATGGAGATGAATAATATCAGGCTTCTCTTTCTTTAATATCTTTTTTAAATTAAAGTATGCTTTCAAATTATTATAAGGATTTAATCCCCTGCACATATCAGCTCTAATAAATCTAATATTTTGGTGAAAATCTTTTTTAAAGTCCTTTGGCGTTTGTTCTCTTAAGGAATAAATTATTACTACCTCGTATTCATCTGCTAATGAATTTGTTAAATCTGCAATTACTGAATAAACTCCTGCTGCAAATGACTCTGCCACATGGACTACTTTCTTCATATTTTATATTCTCCACACCTTCAATCCATTTTTTTTTGCCTGCTCTATGTCAATCACTGCTTTTGTATCAATAAACACTGCGTTTTCATCTATTAATCTGATTATCTGTTGAAAGTCATTTAATTTAATATCCTTCTGCCTTGCCAGTATCAACACTGCATCTGCATTTTTCAGTACTTCATGCTGTGTATTTACTTTATGAGAATATTCAGTGGAAACCAAAGGATCAAAGGATGCTACATGAGCGCCTTTATTTATTAATAAGTTGCAGATTTCCACTGCAGGGCTTGTTCTGTCATCATTGGAATAATCCTTCATGGCAAGGCCAAGTACTGCTATTTTAGAATTTATTAATGCCTTTCCTTGGAGTTTTAATAGCTGTTCTGTTTTATTTACAATAAACTCAGGCACAGCTGCATTTTTATTTCTCGAAAGTTTTAATAAATCCATGGTTATACCCATTTCTTCAGCCTTTGGTGCTATATAATGATAGGCATTTGGTATGCAGTAGCCTCCAACTCCTGGCCCAGGTGTTAATAGATTTACTCTTTTGTGGGTGTTGGCAAGCTTTATAACTTCAAATATATCTATGCCAAGGCCTTCTGTGAATCTTGCAAATTCCTGGCTCATAGCAATATTTACATCTCTTTGTACATTTTCAAAAACCTTTGAGGTTTCCACAGCCTTTATACAGCTGGCAGGTATAATTTCTGCTTTACATACTATAGAAAGCACATTTACTGCCCTTTTCATGCTTTCATTATTAACTGCTCCTACCACAGTGGGCATATGGGCAAATTCCTGGAAGGCTTTACCCTCTGCAATTCTCTCGGAAGAATAGGCTACATAGAAATGAAGTCCTGCCTTCATATTTGAATACTTTTCTAATATTGGTATGCAGAAGTCCTCAGTAGTTCCAGGAATTACAGTACTTCTAATAATTATCAGATCATTTTGCTTTACATTTTTTCCTATGGTTTCACATGCGGATTGCAGGCAATCCATCTGGCATTTATTATTTTTTATATTAATTCCAACGGTAACTATTATTACATTGCTTTTTTTTACTGCATCTGCACCATCTGATGTTATGCAGTATCTCCCATTTTGTATTTCCTCAGCCAGTATGTGGTCAATGGGCAGATTATTAAATTTCTCGGTATGATGAGTTATACCTGATTTTATACTGCTTACAAGATATTCATCTGAATCCACACCTATAACAGAACAGCCGTTCAATGCAAAGCTTAATGATAACGGCAGTCCCACAAAGCCCTGGCCGAAAATACATATTTTATTTGTTTCACACATAGTTAAATCCCCCTATGACAAATTTCGGGTGCTGCCTGGTTACATTCGATAGACATATTTCGGGTGCTGCCTGGTTACATTCGACACAACCGGCAGACAAATATCGGGTGCTACCTGGTAGCATTCGACGGTATCATTCGACAATTACATTCCACATTAGAATGCACCTTGTCTTTTGAATACTACCACCACAGTTTTAAAAATAATTTTTAAATCCAAAGTAATGCTTCTGTGGTCTATATAATCCATATCAAGCTTTACTCTTTCCTCATAGGTGGTACTGCTTCGGCCGTTAGCCTGCCAGTTTCCAGTAAGCCCCGGCTTAACTGATAAAAGTTTATCTGCATTGGTATCGTATTTTATAAGCTCTTTTTCAACTATAGGTCTGGGACCAACTACGCTCATGTTTCCAATTAATATATTAAAAAGCTGGGGCAGTTCATCTAAGCTTGATTTTCTTAAAAACCTGCCTGCGTTTGTTATTCTGAAATCATCTTCCAGCTTAAAATTCCTTTCAAATTCCTCTTTCTGCTCACTGGGCAGCTGCTTTAGAAGCTCCTCTGCATCAGATACCATTGTTCTGAATTTGTATATTTTCATTGCACGGCCGTCCTTGCCTAGTCTATTGTGTGAGAAAAAAATTGTCCCCTTGGAATCAAATTTAATAACTATGCCAATAATTAAAAAAAGTGGTGAAAGAATTATTATGGCAATTAGAGAGCTCATAAAATCAAAAAGTCTTTTTACAAAGTCGTATAAATATCTCTTTGATTTCAAGTTGTTTATTTCTGCCGATTCTTCACCATTTAATTTTTTATTGTGCATATTTTATATCCCTCCTTGAATTTAAAAATACTTAATGTTTTATTTAATCTTGTTCCATGTTTTTGTGTTTGCATTATGTATTTTTATCCAAGGTTTATTCCTTTTTACTTTGCCTTTTACCATCATAATAATAGTTATAATATGCATCCTTATTTTTTATTGTTACTTTAACTTTGTTTAAAACCACACCTATAATCTTGGCATTCACCTTTAGCAGAAGCTGCTTTGCCTTTACAGCTTCATCCCTTGAGGTTTTTCCTGAGCATATAACTAAAACACATCCATCTGCGAATCTGGATATTATCTGAGCATCTGTTACCACTGCCACAGGAGGTGTATCAAGTATGATATAGTCAAAAGAATCTCTTAAGGAGTATATAAAATGATTTAATTTATCAGAGGATAAAAGTTCGGATGGGTTAGGCGGCTTTACTCCTGAGGTTAAAATATAAAGATTTTCAATTTTACTTACCTGTATGGCCTTGTAAATGTTTATTTCTTCCACAAGAGCATTGGACAACCCTCCAAAGTTTGATATCCCAAATATTCTATGAATGCTGGGCTTTCTAAAGTCGCAGTCTATAAGAAGTGTCCTTTTACCGCTTTGAGCCATTACAGAGGCCAGGTTTGATGCCACTGTGGATTTCCCTTCATCAGGCTCAGCTGAAGTTATCATAATTGTCTGCAGTTTAGAATCAATAGAATAAAACTGTAAATTTGTTCTAAGTGTTTTATACTTTTCCGCTGTAGGAGAATTGGGTTCATCTATTGTTATAATTGAACTTTTTACCATGGCTCACACTCCATTCTATTTAATTTTATTCACCATCAGTGTTCCTAGGTATAGTTCCAATTACAGGAAGCTTTAAATATTTTTCCACATCATGCTCCTCTTTTATGGTGTCATCCATGTACTCAAGTATATAGGCTAAAATAATGGATATTAATAATCCAATAAAGAAGGCAATAGCTATGTTTAATCTTTTATCCGGCTTCACGGGCTTAGTGGGCAGCTTGGGTTTATTCAAAAGCTGAATATTTGCCCCTGGAGTAAATTTTATTGCTGTGGAAATAAATGAATCTGATACCGATCTTATAATGTTATAGGTTTCCTTTGCATCATTAGCTGATGCCTTAATGTTTAAGATTTGCGTACTCTGCTGAGGTGTTACTGTGATATGCTTGCTTAAATACTCTGCAGTTACTTTCCCCCCAATTTTAGATGCTGACTCTTCAGCTACAGTATTGGATCTGGCAATTTCAGCATAGGTTTTCATTAGCTGCTGGAACATATACACATCATTATCATTTAAGGTACCATCCATCTTGCCATTATTATCCCTTCCAATTACCACACTTACCTCTGCTTCATAGGTAGGCTTTATTACATAAAAGCTTAATATTGCTGATACTGCTGTACTAAGCAGCGTGATAATGATAATAATTGAAATTCTTTTTTTAATTATCTGCATTAAATATCTAAAATCTATTGTGACTTCTTCATTCATTGCTTTCCCCTTTGATAAAATAAAATGATTTATTTATATATGTATTATATTTGCATGGCAAGTAAAGTGTTCCATAAAAAAAGACCACGCAATCTTTTTTTGATTACATGGTCAATATATGCTGTTTTCTCTATTTGTGTTCTTCCATTTTTATATATGCCTTTAATAGTTCTATATCTTCAATAGTAGTTATTTTAAAATTCAATTTATCCCCCTGCACTAAATGAACCGGTTTGCCCAGCCTGAAAACCAGCTGGCAGTCATCAGTGGAATTTGTAAAGCTGTCTGCCAAAGCTTTGCTTAATGCATCTAAAATAACAGAGTACCTGAAGCTTTGAGGAGTCTGCACCAGAAACATTTCGCTTCTTACAGGCACATCATGAGTAGTAAAATTGTCCAAGCTTCTTATTATAGTATCATTTGCAGGTATTACTGTGTTAACAGCATAATATTTTTTTGCAAGCTCTATATTTTCAGAGATAATTCTCTGACTTACTAAAGGCCTTGCTGCATCATGAATTAATACAATATCATCATCACTGCAGTATTTCTTAAGTGATTTTAATGCATGATAAGAGGATTCCTGCCTGGTCTCTCCCCCTTCAAAAATCCATCTTACTTTATTCAATTTGTATTCCCGGATCCAATTGTGGATGTCTTCTTTCCACTGTTCTTTGCAAACCACGGCAATATAGTCCACATTGCAATTTTTATTAAACGCTTCTAAGGTATAAACAATTAATGGCTTCCCGTAAACATCCAAGTATTGCTTCGGTTTATCAATATCTCCCATTCTTGATCCTATTCCACCAGCCAAAATTACTGCTATATTCATTAGTTATTCCTCCATAGTTAAAACTTAGGTGTTCCAGGCACAGGTTTAATATCTTCATAAATAAATTTATAAAGCTGATCCTTTGTGGCATTTATGTCTAACTGTAAATACCATACACCGTCTTTAGTCAATGCATTGCAATATCCATCCACAGGAAATCTTTCCTGAACAATATCATGGATACCTGATGCAGCCACTGAGGTTGCCATTTTAATCATTTCAGTTGAAGATAAGCTTGTCTCTGTATATTGAGCTAAATTATTTACTACATTAGGAAGATTTGAAACACTTGTCTTCATTATTTCATTTAATAATGAAGTTAAAACAGTCCTCTGCCTTGTGGTTCTTTCAAAATCCCCACCTGCAGTATATCTTATTCTTGTATAAGCTACCGCTTGTCTACCATTAACATGCTGAATACCTGCTTTAGTGATTGTAGGTACAGCTGATTTTTCTATATTAGATGTTTCTTTTATATATGAATTAATATATTTAAGTTCCTCATTTGTAATATTTAAATCTATGCCGCCTACAGCATCAATTATTTTCTCCAAATCGAAGAAATCAACTGTAACGAAGTCCTTTATATTCAGGTCAAAATTTTGATTCAATGTCTTAATAGCAAGCTGCGGGCCTCCATAGGCATATGCATGGGTGATCTTTGTCATGCCGTGTCCTTCTACATTTACATATGAATCTCTCATAACAGATGACAATTTTATTTTTTTATGCTGCTTATCAATAGAAACTATAATTATTGCATCAGAGCGGGATGCTTCATCCTTTGCCCTTCTGTCCAGCCCGTAAAATGCAATATTAGTAATACTGTTATCGTAAGTTTCCGCCTTTGGACTAATATTTAATTCTTTGCTGGTCTTTGGTATTTCCACCTTTTTTACTTTGTTTAATTTCGTATATATATAAGACACTCCTATCACTACAAATGCCATAATCACTGTCATAATTGGTATAATAACTTTAAATTTAGTACTTTTCTTTCTTAACATGATACCCCCTCTTTTATTTAATATTTACTTTTAAATGTTATCATAAAAGAGGGTTTTTGTCTATTTAGTGAAATGGAGAAAAGTGACAAATATCGGGTGCTACCTGGTTACATTCGACATGAAAAAATATATTGCCTATAATTTTGTGTATTACCAGCAATATATTTTTACATATTATTTAATTCATGTATTAAGCTATAAGCTTATTCATTGACAGATGCTTCCTCTGGTTTTTTAGGGAAACTTAAAAATTGGAAATCATCAGCAACTACTTCAGAGATAAACTTTCTTACTCCTTCTTTGTCAGTGAAATTTCTGGTTTCCAGTCTGCCGCTTACTGTAATCATATTACCCTTTTGAGCATATTGGGCAATTATTTCAGCTTTTTTACCCCATACAGCCACAGGAATAAAATCGGCTTCTTTATTTCCATCTTGTTTTCTGTAAGGTCTTTCTGCTGCAATGATAAATCTTGTAACAACGCTTCCTGATTCCTCAATAACCTTTTTAACAGGATCTTTAACCAATCTTCCCACCAAAACAATCTTATTCATTAAAAATATCCCTCCGTAAAATAATATAATAATTGTACATCTATAATCATTGACAGTAATAGCCGGAAATAATCACTTATTATTAAAATTTTACAGCAGGGATGAAAATATTCTGCAAAGAGCTTCCACATATTTAACCCAGATAGGCTGGTTATTAAAATATTCTTCATTAATCAGTGTACTGTTTCTAATGTCTTCATAAAAAAGAGAGTCTAATTTTTTAGTTGTTTCCTCATCATAAATTATCCCATTGATTTCATAATTCAGCTCATGGCTTCTTATGTCCATGTTAGCAGTACCAATGGTGCAGAGTTTTTCGTCTATGCTCATGGATTTGGCATGCAAAAATGATTTAGCATCGTAAAGATAGATTTCAACTCCACATGAGGCCAGTTCTTTTAAGTATGTTCTTGAAGCATAATGTACCAGAAAGTGGTCATATTGCTCGGGAAATAATATACATACCCTTGTTCCCCCAAGCTTTGATATTTTTAATGCATTTATTATGCACTCGCTGGGCACAAAGTAAGGAGTGGTAATAAAAATATTTTCTTTTGCCATGGATATCATTTTTAATTCAGCCTGCATTATTGATGGGAATTCAGAATCAGGTCCGCTTTGAATAATCTGCATTCTCTTTCCGTCGTAATTTCCTGTTTCAGGGAAGAACTTATCAAATTGATTATTATATGAAAAGTCCTCTTTATTTGCCTTTTTTATGTTTGCAAAATCATCTAAAAAAACTGCCTGGAGACCAAGTACAAAGTCCCCTTTTACCATCATATGTGTGTCCCTCCAGTATCCAAGCTTTCCACGGCCTAAATATTCATCTCCAATATTTATTCCGCCAAGAAAGCCCACCTTTCCATCTATGATAACAATTTTTCTATGATTTCTATAGTTTATCTGTGTATTAATATTTCTCAGAAAGGGAGCCAGAAAATATGAATATTGAACTACCTCCACTCCATTATCCTCAAGTTCCTTTATGTAAGACTTTTTTATTTTAATAGAGCCAACTCTGTCCATGATAAATCTGACTTGTACACCTTCATTTGCTTTTCTAATTAGAATATCCTTTATTTCATTGCCTATTTCATCACTTTTAACAATGTAATATTCCAGATGAATATGATGCTGGGCCTTCTCCAGTTCCTGTTTTAGTGCTGCAAACTTTTCCACGCCGTTTTTAAATATTTCAATGGAATTGTCCATAAAAAGGGGAGACTCACTATTTCTTGAAATTAGCTTTATTATAGGATAGTATTCCGGGTTTCTTATCTGCTTTAGGGATTCATACATTAATTCATTAATATGTAGATTTGTGTTTTCATTTAATTTATGCTTCTTCCAGTTTCGCCCCAGAAATATGTAGAAAAAAAGTCCCACAGGCGGCATTATAACAAATACCAACAGCCATGCAATGGTCTTCTCGGGCTTCTTTCTTTCAAGAACAATTACAGTAACTGAAATTATTGAATTTATTATTAGGATTGCCCATATTATATCAAATAGCCTCAAATAAATTTCCTCCATTACATAACTGACAGATTTCGGGTGCTGCCTTAACTGACGAATTTCGGGTGCTGCCTGGTTACATTCGACACATTACTTAAATTATTTCCCCTTTTGTATTTATATATACTGTTTTGTCATGAAGTTCTGCTTCAGCAACACCATTTATGAATTCATGAGCATCATCAAACTGAGGATTAATGACAAATTCTAAATTATTGTTTAAATAACCCCACTTGCCGTCCACTTCCACTGATATTAATCCTTCAGATATGGAATCCACATTATCATATTTTACTGGAACAATTTCCTTACCAGTTTTATCTATAAATCCATATTTTTCGTTTTTTGCAACTGCCGTATAACCATTATAAAAGCTGTCCACCCAGTCATAAACAGGCTCAATTACTAATTCATCCTGTTTATTAATAAAGCCATATTTGCCTCTAATTTCTACTAAAGCTAAGCCTTCGCTAAAGTCACCTGCATAAGTATACTTTTCTCTTATTATAAAATCACCGCTGCTGCTTATGAATCCATATTTTTTATCTTCAGCTACCACTGCTATACCTTCACTAAAGCTTCCTGCATAGCTGAATTTAGGTTCAATGATAAATTGTCCCTGTTTATTTATGTAGCCAAGCTTTCCACCAAGCTGAACAAGAGCTATTCCTTCGCTGAAATCTTCAGCATCTAAAAACTGCGGCTGAACAACAGTTTCACCATTTTTATTTATATATCCCCATTTATAACCTAACTGTACTGCTGCCATGCCCTCACAAAAGCTGCTCACTTCATCATATCTTGTTTCAATTACTATTTTTCCGATTTCATCAATGAATCCTTTTTTACCATTAAGCTCGACGGCAGCCAATCCTTCTGAAAAATTATAAACATCGTCATATACGGGTTCAATTATTATATTCCCGTTTTCATTGATAAATCCATATTTATCGCCAACAGCAATAATTGCTTTCCCATGTACAAATTCTTCTGCATAGTCAAATTGAAAATCAATTATAACCTGCCCGTTGTTATCCTTATAGCCATATTTTTTCTTATTTTCTACTGGAAATAATACTTTACTCATTTTTATCCTCTTCTTTCTGACAATTATCGGGTGCTACCTGGTTACATTCGATAAATTGCGGGTGCTGCCTGGTAGCATTCGGCAGTATTCCACATCTACATTACCTGTTCAACAAATTCCTTATAGGATCTTTCATAATTATTGTTGAAATATGTTAATACTAAACTACTATTAACAAAGCTTTGCTTTGCATGATTAATATAAGAATGATAGCTGCTCCAAACATACTCCTGCGGTGCTTTAACTAAATTAGCCTTTACAGGGTTCAAATGTATATATCTGCTGACCTCTAATAAATATCTGTCATCTTCAATTATTTCAGCACCATACCTGGATTGAAATAAATGTCCCACAAGTTTATACTTATTATTAAAATAATCAGCATATAACTTATTTAATCTCATCATTAAATTCTTAATATGAGTATCCCTTGTTTTTATTTGAAGATGAACATGATTTGTCATTAAACAATAGCTCAATATTTCATATTGATTATCTAAATCCTTTATAGATTTTTTTAGGATTTTTAAATAGATCTCATAGTCTTCTTTCTCTTTAAATATATCACTTTTCCTATTCCCCCTGGAAGTAATATGATACATTGCATTTGGGTACCAGGTTCTTGGTTTTCGGCATCGTTTTGTTTTTTCAGCTTTTTCAAATTTTGAATTTTCTTGTTTTAATAAAATAAGTTGTTTTTCCTTCTCCATATTATCTCCTATTTTAAATTAATTAGAAATATAATGATAAGTATAGCCTTAACTTATTATTTATAATCATTAAAATAGGTGACAATTATCGGGTGCTGCCTGGTTACATTCGACACAACTCTACTACCTATTTTATCATATCAGCCTACATTTTAACTATAAATTTCATATGAAAACTTATTTTCACTTCAATGATATTTTTTATACTTTATTAAAGGGCTGAAAAGCCCGCAAATCGCAGGTTGCAAAGATAAGTTTTAATCTATTTGAATTCCTATAAATAATATAGTCGGAGGCAGTGAGTAAACATCTTTCTCATACAAAGCCTTGTGAATAATAAAAAACTGCAACAAAATCTGCTGCAGTTAAGCTCTCACTTTTCATTTAACATTTTATCATGTTCATTATTGAATGCTTCCCAATAGCATTCGACACATTATTTATTCAATATCCTCATAACTTGCTTTAATTGTTTCATAGGAAATAAGTCCTTCTTTAGGACAAGGTAACTTTTTGCTTCCAAATGTGCAAAACTTACAGTAAGCATTTTTATCATGCTCTAACAAGCATTCATTATTGCATTGGTCATAACAATTATCAGAAACATAATCAATTATTGTCCAATATAAAGTTTCAGATATTTCGTTTGCTGTTTCATTCCCTATTTCTTTACTTAATTGATCCATCAAAGCAGTGGCAAGTCCATTTGCAAATTCAATATAAAATAAATTCATTCTTGTAGGTTCTTGTAAGTTCTCAGGGAGTTCATTCATATCAAAGCCATCATCTGTTAAGGACTTAAAGTCAGCATTTTTTAACGAATTATTGATACAATTATTTTTACAATTGAGACACTCTTTATAAAAATCTTTTGAATATCTATATAAATTTTTAATTATTTCCTCTGTTTTATCATTGCTTGTTTTGTTATATTTGTATAGAATACTTCCTGTCATATTTAATATCTCTAATAAAAAGAAATCAAACTTTGTTATTGGATATCCAGATAATTTAATATACTCTTTAGCAGTAAAATATTTATCTGATACAGTTTCATACTGTGCTAATAAATTTTCTATTCGTTCTTTTTCCTGATCCTTTTTCATACAACAATTTTTATACTTCTTGCCACTGCCGCAGTAGCATAAATCATTTCTGCCTAGTTTAGGTCTTGGTTTAATAATATTAGATTTTTCATTTCTCTCCATTTTATATTTCTCCATTTATAATTTATATATAGCTAAGGTGCTATATTCTATTTATTTAATCTTACCATATTAACATAAAATAATCACCAAAGTTTTGACAATTATCGGGTGCTGCCTGGTTACATTCGTCAAATTGCGGGTGCTGCCTGGTAGCATTCGACAAAAAATGTTTCTTATTTTTTACTTCTTTTATTCATAATTATAGTATATTATATTAATGATGTAAATTTTAATCTTTTCAAAAAGGAGTTGTAAGACATGAAGTTTAAAACAGTTTTCAGTAAATTATTATTAATATTTATGGCTGCATCTGTAGTTTTATCTGTTTCTGGAAATAAAGTTTATGCAGATTCATATAAGACTGTAACATTAGGAGGAGACCTTACTGATAGTCAGAAGCAGGATATGCTTAAATATTTTGGAGTTGATAAGCAGAGTGCCAATGTAATAGAAGTAAATATAGATGAAGAAAAGAAGTATTTAGGAGATACAGTAGACAGCAGCAAAATAGGAACGAAGTCCATATCCTGTTCTTATGTTGAGCCAACTTCCAGCAGCGGGATAAATGTATCAATAAATAATATTGACTGGGTAAGCAGCAGTATGATAAAAAATGCTCTTATTACAGCCGGAGTTAAGAATGCAAATGTAAAAGTATCCGCCCCTTTCAGTGTGTCCGGTACAGCTGCCCTTACAGGAATCCTGAAAGGTTATGAGAATAATACAAATGGCAGTAAGATCAGCGAAGATAAAAAGAAAGTTGCAAATGAAGAACTGGCGACTACGGCTGATCTGGGAGATAAAATAGGAAAAGATAAGGCTGCAGGAGTAATGAATGATATAAAAACACAGGTAATTAAAGATAAGCCTAAGAATGAAGATGCAGTAAGGAAAATTGTAGAAAATACAGTTAATAACTATAATTTGAATCTTAGTTCAGGTGATATTAATAAAATCACTGTACTTATGAATAAAATAAATGGATTAGGCTTAAATTTCAGCGATATAAAAAGTCAGTTAAATGGTGTAGCAAACCAGATGAAAGATGTTTTATCCAGTGAACAGGCACAGGGATTTTTCAGTAAGCTTGCAGCTTCAATTAAAAGCTTTTTTCAGGGATTATTTAATTAACAGTAATTTGCTAATTTGGGATTATGGTTCTTCAATATATAGCATTTAATAATAGCCAAATATCTAAAGACTTGGATCTTCAATGAATCCAAGTCTTTTTGTGATATATGACAAATATCGGGTGCTACCTGGTAGCATTCGACAATTTTGTTAGTTCAGGCTGAATTTTGTACTTTAGCACATCACAGGCAGATATGTAATCTTCTCTGATTATGTATTTTTCCTCCTGTGAAATTAATTTACTTATGTCTTCTATATATCTTTTTATTTTACAACAATCCTTTTCATTGTCATTATAATTTTTTATATAGTTGTCCGATTCTTTTATAAATTCATCATACATATTTTTTACACTTATGAGTATCTCATGATTTTCCTGAAATTCGCACTTTAGCATTGTTTCCCAAAGATTATTAACACATAATCCCATGTTATTAATAAATTTAAAATAGTTTTCTTTAGATTCCAAAATAATTTTACTCCTTTACAATATCTTGTCCTTGAAACGCTTTTTCCATTATGTAACACTTATCTAAAATAAATAGATATTTATTCAATATATTATTCAAGTAATCTTTAGGAAGTAAATATTCAATAAACTCCAGCATTCCCATAAAAACATTAGCAAACAATGGAACTTTGCTTAATTTCTTCTCATTTTCATTTATTATATTTACTATATTATCTCTATTTTCCTGTATGGACTTTACCATTTCTTCACAACAATCGATTACCATATGCAGCTCTTCAAAAAGCTGGCTTTTGATTTTTTCTTCTGTCCCATCCCTCTCAATATCCTTAGAGAATATGGGGAAATCTATATTCTTATAATTAGAAATCTCTTTTTTATAATATTCATTAAAATCAATGTTTTGGGCACCATCTATAGTAATTCCGTGACTTGTCCCATTTAAATATACAATATCATGGTGATTTTTTATAATTTCTTCTGATTCATATTTAAATGACATAAATGCAGGAGTAGTGTATACTTCATCACCTTTATTATTAACAGTTTTTATATATGCCGGATCATTTTCAAGCTGTTCTGGAGTAAACTCTTTGTTGTTCTTTGAACCTTCAGCATATAATCTATTTTTACTGTAGCACATATCCTGTCCAAGAATTATTATTGGATTGCATCCAAGTTCGGATAAATTATAAGTTATAACATTGGCAATGGAAGGGCCTGAATATCCAGAAATATATTCCCAACCTAATTTTTTATGTAAATACTCATCCATCTCTACCTGATTCATTAAGAATTTGGTACCATTAATAAGCTTAGGTACGTTGTAATAAACCTGACTGGAATAGAACAGCATAGAATCCGCGTTGTATTTTAAGCCATTAAAAATTTTCTCTTCTGCCTTGTTTCCATCCATAGCTCCCAAGATGTGAGCCCTTATCCCATTGCTTTCAAGTATACCGGCACCGCTTCCAACTGCTGCAATAACAGCTTTATCCTGCACCAGCTTTAAGGTTTCTATATTTTCTTCTAGTGAAGGTCCCGCCCCTACAATAATGGCTGGTTTATCTTTAAAGCATTTTCTTAATTTCACCAGCGGATATGTATTATTTATGTAATCTAAATTCATAACATAATTTCTTACCCATTTCTTCTGCTGTGAATTATTAGTGTTAATAGCCACTAAATATCCATTTAAAAGTTTCCTAAGCTGGTACTCTATCTTCCCCCACAGTTCCTTATATAGAACCTTGTATGGGGGGAGTACTACAAATTGTATTTTAATTGATTTATATCTATCTATTATATAATTTAGTGCCTGAATAATCTGACTTTCATTATTGCCTACAAACAAATTTATTTCCTTCATCACAGGCTGAATATCATTAACCATCAAGTTGCATTTAAATATTTCAAAGTCAGGTTCCACTACAAAATATACTTTTTTAGGATTATTTTTTTGCATTTCCCGAAGCTCATACCCCAATCCAAGACCAAATAAAAATACAATATCGCATGGTTCTCTAAAAGTATAGTCACTAATGAATTTAGCACTTTCCCTGGGGTTAATTCTGCTGTGTATAAAAATTTCATTACCATTTTCTCTTTTTACGCAAATAGTTCTCTTCCCTGTTTCTCCTGTTATTAACTTAGCTGATTCCTGATCAATACTAAGCATTTTATCCTTTAAAGGTTTATTTAAATTGCTTAAAAAGTTTATATTTCTTTCAAAAATGCCATTTTTCAATTATTACACCAACCTTAAGATTACAAATTTCGGGTGCTACCTGGTAGCATTCGACGGTAGCATTCGACATCCTTTTATCCATTGTTCAGTTTCAGCTATGCCCTGTTCCAGTGTGAATTCGGGTTTCCACCCCATTAGTTTTCCTGCTTTTGTATAATTACACTTAAGCTTCATAATTTCACTTTGAGGATGAATATGCTTTATATGGTTTACTTTAACTCCGCCTTTACTTATAAGCTTAGCAAGCTGATTTATTGTAATATCATATGACGTACCTGCATTAACTACTTGTCCATTAACTTTATTTGAATATCCCGCCATTATTACAAATCTGGCACAATCTTTTACATAAAGCAAGTCCCTTGTCTGCTCTCCTGAACCATATATGTTAATATCTCTGCCATGTAAGGAGTTATTTATGAATATTGCCACAACTCCGCCTTCACCACCGGTTTTCTGGAATGGGCCATATGTATTAAAAGGTCTTATGACTACTGTAGGAAGTTTATATGCATTATAATATGACAGCACCATATTTTCGGCAGCAATTTTACTCCCACCATATGGTGATACAGGTTTAATGGGGTGATTTTCAGTAATACCCTCATTTCCTGCCAGGTCATATACCATGCAGGTACTCATAAATACAACTTTACATGGCTGAATCTCTTCTGTAGAATCCAATACCCAGCCGTCTCCATCCATTCTTCCATTTTTGCCGAACATCTGAACTTTTGCTCTTTCAAGAATGTTGAAAGTACCTACTGCATCATTAAAAAATGTAGTTTTAGGATCATCAATACTGTCCTGAACATTAATGGATGCCCCCAAATGATATATAATGTCATACTTTTCTCTGAAAACTACATCAAGATCATCAGAATTTTTTATATCACCTTTAATAAATTTAAAGTTTCTATCCTTAAACTCCTCAATATTTTCGAGCCTTCCATTGGATAAATTATCTAACGCCACCACCCTGTGACCATCATCTAACAATCTTTTTACAACCCATCTACCAATAAACCCTGCTCCGCCAGTTACTAAAATATTCATACTAAGCATACCTCCTAAAATGTAATTTGATAATGACAAATTTACTTCTAAATTATATTATACAGGGAACTTATCTTCTAGCAGCTTTTAGGCTCTCAACAATCCTGTTAGCGCCTTTTCCATCTATTTTGCATTTAGCTCTTTCTGATATTTCTTTTCGAAGTGTAAAGTTATCACAAAAACTTGTAATGTTATTTATCAGAACTTCACGAGGCAATTTATTATACCAGCCCATATTTATTAGTATACCAAGTTCATCCATCTTTTCAGCTATACCTTGCTGATTATCTGCAGCAATTAAACCAAGAGTTGGAACCCCGCATGCTGCCAACTCATATAAAGTGCTCCCGCTGGCGGAAATAGCAATATCACATTTTTGCATAATTTTAAGCATATCACCATTATAATAAAGCTTAATATTTTCCCCGCTAAACTTCTTTAAATTATTATCCTTTTCAAAAGAAGGTCCTACTATTACATGAAAATTATACTTTAATGGCTTAATGCAATTTAAAATATGCTCTGTTATATGATTTGGATCTGAACCTCCCACAGTTATCATAATGTTTTCAGGCTTTTCTTTTATATTTTTATGGGGAACATTTCTGAATTCATCTCTCAGCATAACATATTTTGAGCCTAGTAAAAGCCTTGTAGCGTCATTTGCTTTATATTTAAAATCTAAAGCATTTATATTTTGATTAATTAAGAAGTCCACATTGTAGTAAAATAGATTCATATCATCAATATATGCAGTGTAATTAAACATTTTTTTTGTTTCATCAAAATACAATTCATTAACAGCATAGCTATCAGTTATTAGCAAATCAGCAGTTATATTTTTCATATCATAAAGAATAAAATTTTCTCTTATTTCTTTAACATAAAATCCTTCTGACTTGATTTTCTCTATCCCAGTTTTATATTTATCAGTTAATGATTTGTCCACTCTGCATACATAAAAAACATCATTGTTTTTAGAAAGCTCTTTAGAAAGTACTAATGTTCTCATTATATGTCCCATGCCTATTTTGCTGCCGCCATCTGCTCTAATTGCAATCACCATTTTAAACTAAGCCTTCCTTTTTTAGCAGCATTCTTACTTCATCTTTTGTTAAAGCTTCTTTATCAGATGAGTTATAGCTTCCTATTTCTGCTTTTTTATATTTACTGTACTTTTCCTGAAGTTTTTTTCCATAGGATAATGATAAGGGCAGTACTGCATACATTTCGCCAAGATCATAGGCTGATTCAGACTCTTCCCTGGTCATGAGCTCTTCAAATCTTCTTTCACCAGCTCTAAGGCCTATATTCTGAAGTTCAACATCAGATTTATCAATATTTAATTTCCTACAGCTTTCCTCAACCACTATCTCCGCCAAATCAATTAATTTTATTACAGGCATTTTTAATACAAAGGTCTCCCCGCCTGCACATTTCTCTCCTGCGTGCATAATTAATTTAACAGCCTGTGTTACTGTCATCATAAATCTTGTCATATGAGAATCTGTTAAAGTAATTTTTCTATTATTTTCAATCTGCTTCTTAAATAAAGGTATAACTGAACCTCTGGATCCCATAACATTACCAAATCTTACAGCCGCAAATTTAGTTGTAATATCTCCCTTGCTGAAATTAGCAGCCTGCACAAGTTTTTCTGCCAAAAGCTTTGTAGCTCCATAAGAATTTGCTGGATTTATTGCCTTATCTGAGCTGGTGAAAACAACACAATCTATATTGTAATGAGAGGCAGCTTTTATTACATTCTCCATTCCAATTACATTTGTTTTTATTGCCTCTGATGGGTTATATTCGCAGGATGGTACATGCTTCATTGCAGCAAGATTAAAAACCACATCTATGTTATTCATGGCCCTATCTACTCTTTCAAAATCTCTTACATCGCCAATTAAAAATCTGAACTTACTTTTGTCTTCAATATCATTTTCCATAATAAATTGTTTGTATTCATCCCTGCTGAATATTCTGATTACCTTGGGATTCTGTTTCAAAAGCTCCTTTGCCAAGCCTTGTCCAATAGTACCTGTTCCACCTATAATCAATATTTTTTTATTTGTGTAATATCCCATATTGTTTCCTCCGATAAATAGCATTTATTTACTATAATACAAAACAACTTTCTTTACTGCATTAATTACGTCATCTATATCCTTATCACTCATCTTAGGGAATAATGGAAGTGTTATAATCTGTGAATACAGCTTTTCAGCTTCAGGGCATGAGCCTTTCTTGTAGCCTAATTTTTGATAATAAGGATGAAGATATACTGGAATATAATGAACATTTACACCTATATTTTCAGCCTGCAGTGCTTCAAATATTTCCTTCCTTGAAACCTTTAAATTATTCAAATTTAATTTAATAACATAAATATGCCAGCCTGATTTAGAATATTCTGCTTCATATGGTGTACTAAAATATTCACTTAATTCTTTAAATGATTCATTATACTTTTTAACTATTTCTCTTCTTCTCTTTAAGAAAGAATCCAGCTTGTTCATCTGGCTGCTGCCTAATGCACATTGAACATCAGTTATTCTATAATTGTAGCCTAAATCTATTTGTTCATAATACCATGGCCCCTCATAATGGCTCAATAGTTCCTTATCTCTTGTAATACCATGAGTTCTAAACAAGCTTAATCTTTTATATAGTTTTTCATCATCTGTAACCACCATTCCTCCCTCAGCTGTGGTAATAGGTTTTACAGGATGAAAACTAAATGTTGTCATGTGTGAAAGCGTTCCTACCTTTTTTCCTTTATATTCGCTTCCAAGAGCATGAGCTGCATCTTCTATTACAATCAAATTTTGTTTCTTTGCAATTTCATTAATTCTATCAATATCTACTACTTGTCCAGTAAAATCTACGGGAATTATGGCTTTTGTTTTTTCAGTTATTTTCTCCTTAATTTTATCAACATCTATATTATATGTTCTAGGATCAATATCTACAAAAACAGGCTTCCCTCCGCAGTACAAAACGCAGTTACTTGATGCGGCAAATGTAATAGGAGTAACTATTACTTCATCTCCTTCTTTTATTCCTGCTGCAAAACAAGCTGAATGTAGTGCAGCTGTACCATTACTCACTGCTATGGCATATTTTGCTCCTACATATCCAGCTACCTTATCTTCGAAGGCTTTTACACTTGGTCCAGTAGTTAAGAAATCTCCCTTCAAAATCTTTGTTACTGCTTCTATGTCATTATCATCTATGTATTGTCTTCCATAGGATAAATATGTATCTCTAACTGGTGTTCCACCATTAATAGCAAGCTCTTCCCTCATGAAATAAGCACTCCTTTTTGAAATCCAGATTTATATTTCCATGTTATTGTCTAGTTATTATTTTCGAGTTTTTTTAATAATAGTTTACACTGCTTAAAAAGAAGAAAAGATTAGCAGAAAACTACTAATCATTCAACAAACTTCCAGTTCATTGGGGTACCCATTTTTATATGGGTTTTTGCTTTTTTACCCAGTATTTCATTATAATATCTTGGATGAAGGCCAAATCCCGGTCTTATGGATTTCAAATTTTCCTCAGTAAATGTTTCTCCCTTTTCCATGTCCTTAACTACAAATAATGACCTTCTGAACTCTCTGCTTTTTTTCATTTTATCTGTTAAACCATAGCTAACTGTACCTAAGGCCTTTTCTACATCTCTTATTGATTTAACCATATTTTTCAGTTCGTCTGGTTCAAGTGAAAATGCAGCATCAGGCCCACCGTCTTCCCTGCACAAAGTGAAATGTTTTTCAACTATTTTTGCTCCCAATGATACAGCAGCTATGGGCACTGTCATTCCCAAAGTATGATCTGACAAACCAGGAATTACTCCAAAGGTTTCTTTCAAATTTGGTATGGTTTTTAAATTTATCTCTTCAATTGGTGCAGGGTATGCAGAGGTGCATTTTAAAACAGCTATTTGGTTGTTACCCATTCTTCTGCAGGTATTTACTGCTTCTTCTATATCACTTAAAGATGCTATACCTGTAGCTAAAATCATAGGTTTCCCCTTAGAAGCCATGTATTCTATTAAAGGGATATCTGTTATTTCAAATGATGCCACCTTATATGCAGGCACATCTATTCCTTCAAGAAAATCTACAGCGGTTTTATCAAATGGAGATGAAAAACAAATTAGTCCTTCTTCTTCTGCAATTTTCTTTAGCTTTGGCTGCCATTCCCATGGAGTATATGCTTCTTTATATAAATCATAAAGAGTTCTTCCATCCCACAAAGTACCCTGTTTTATTTGAAAATATTCATTATGGCAATCTAATGTTATGGTATCAGCTGTATATGTTTGGAGCTTAACAGCATCAACTCCTGCTTTTGCTGCTTCTTTTATTAATTTTACGGCATTATCAAAACTTCCGTTATGATTTGCAGATAGCTCGGCTACAATAAATACAGGTTGATTTTTACCTATTAATTTATTTTTGATTTTTATTACATCACACATAAAATGCAAAACATCTCCTAAATTATTTTACTATATTTAATGTAGTTATTGTTTAGTTCCTTAGTGTATCCTAATTTTTCAAAAACTCTTTGTGAAATAACATTGCTGAATTTTACATAGCCTATTAATTTGTTTACATTAGTATCAACATTTTTCTCAAGCAAGCCAATCATTTCTGTTGATAAGCCCCTTCCTCTATAGTTATTATCTATGCTATAGCTGATTACAGCTTCATGATTTTCTACATCAATTCTTGCTTGTCCAACAGGCATATTATCTAAATAAAATATAAAAATATCACAATTAGGAGAATTTAATTTATCATTGAACCACCTTACATGTACATCATACTTTATAGCGTCCTTGGTAAATGAATTTTCTCTTACTTCTTTGTCATTTGACCATTTGAATAACAAATCGCAATGCTCAGCAGCTGCCTTTTTTAAATAAAAACGCATTTTAATCACCTTTAAGCTTTTTTCTGTTCAATGTCCTTATTTATATCAATAAGTTCCGGGTGTTTATTATATAACTCAATAATATCACTAATATTAAAATTGTTACCTTTAGCTGCATATAAAAAGCCATAGATTTTATTTATTAATTCAAAGTCCTCTGCAGTATCCAATGTCCATCTTAAATTGGAATAATCAATTTTATTTTTATATTGAAATAATCTAAATAAATATGGGTTGTCCCATATGTATGGAGTGACATGTTCCCTATCCCTCATACTAGATGCATTGTTAAATGCCTTCTGTAGCGAATTAAAGCTAAATACCTCTGTGTCCAGTCCCCTGGGATATGTCCTGTCAATAGTATTGCTGACATAGTCATATTTATCATTATTTTCAATATAGTACTGTATTATTTTTTCTGTAACTTCACTATCTATAAGCGGACAATCGCTTGTAACCCTTACCACCACATCTGCATTATTTTCTTTTGCTGCATAGTAATATCTTGAAAGTACATCTTCCTCTGAACCCCTAAAATATTTTACACCTAATCTATCAGCTTCTTTTGTTATGGCATTATCTTTTTTAAGTGCGGTAGTGGCAATTACTATTTCATCAATATTCTTTACTCTTCTCAATCTGTCAATATCATGATGTAAAACTGTTTTACCGCATATATTTTTTAGAACCTTTCCCGGCAGTCTGGTTGAACCTGTTCTAGCCTGAATTATACATACTATTTTCATACAATCTCTACTTTCTAAAAATTATTTTGCTGATATCTACATGAGATTGCTACTGTTTATAAATAGTTAATATGAATTCTTCCCCTAACTCTTTAAGCATAGGCTCTTTAGCTCCATTATCTTTCATAGTCTTTATTATCATTGGAATTCCCCGTCCCAGTTGATCAATATATCTCATGTTTTCCATATACTTAACTAAAAAAGGATTTCTTGCGTAAGATACTCCTATTTTCATCTTTTCTATAGTAACTGTATTGGGAAGTTTTCCAGGGCTATGGAATTCTATCCTATCATCAAACATAAAAATTCTGATTTTCGACCCTATTATACTATAATTTCTGTGGACAAGAGCATTTATAATAGCTTCTCTTAAGACTAATATAGGATATTCCTCATTTTCTTCCCTTTTCAAACCTTTAATAATAGATGGATTTCTCATATTATTTTTTAGCACAACCAATGTTTGTTCTGCTATATCCTGCAATCTTCCACTAATTACCTTCTTGTCTATCAATTCATCTGTAATTTCATTTCCGCGAAAATGAGCAAAACTTATACCATTTTGCGGCATAGTATTATCTAAGTCCTTCCCAAATATAAGCAAACCACCTACAGAACATACTATTTCACCGCCTGATTCTTTTAGTATGTCCGCATTAATTAATATTCTTTCTATTGCAGATTTATCTTCTTCATATAAATCAAAAGTATTATATTTAAGAAAATAATCCCTTATTATATCTAAATTTAAATCTTTAATAGAGGTATTATGGACAGAAGAAATATCATAGTGAATACTACCATTTTTATTTATAATTCAAATCACCCTCAACTTTTGGATACATTATTTACTATTATAGCATGTTTTATGCTTCTTTAGTAATTGCGGACTCCACATATTTTTTATTATAGTATGTTGCATATCTACTATTTACTCTGCCAATAAATTGTCCTGCCGGTTTATCTTCTGTTTTTATTAATATATGTACATGGTTATCCATTAAACAGTAACATATTACTTCATATTTATCATATTCATAATATTTCATTGCTTCTTTTATCAATGTTAAATAATATGAAAAATCTTGTTCATCCTTAAATATATCATTCCTATGATTTCCTCTAGCTGTAATATGATAACTTGCTCCAGGATACCATTTTCTTTTTTTAGTTGGCATAATCAAGACTCCTTTTGTTTTCTTATTCTTGATTATTACCCATTTTCCATTTTTTACACCCCTGTGGCGCTATAACAAAAACAAAACAGACAATATTGTCTGTTTTTCTTCTTTGTTGGGATTTTACCCCTTAAAACTATTTGTCTGAGTTATTAACTCAATTCTTCTTTGTTGGGATTTTATACCCTATAATTCTTTGTCAGAGATATTATCTCTGTTCTTAATTAAATTATATCATCGTAATTTAAAGAAATCAATACTTGACTGCAATCTAATTATCTGTCAATGATGTTATCAAAGATATCTTTTATTCCGTCATCTATATATTTTTGCTCCAAGTTATATGGTATATTATTTATTGTATCCTTAATTTGCTGTTCAATACGTTCTATTTCATTTTTCTTTTCTTCTGTATTTTTTCTTAATTTTAATATATCATATGCTAAATTCTTAGCTTTGACAACACATTCTTTTTCGTATAAATTTTTTAGCAATTCAATTTTTTTATCTTGATTCAAATTAAAGATAAGTTCATTAATGCCTAGGTATAACAGCTTAGAGATAGTTTCATCATCTACTTTAGCATTTACTAAACTTGTTCCCTCTTTTAGGGCAATAAAACGATTTGCATTTACTGTCCTAATTTGATTAAAAACAGCATATGTATCATTGCTTCTTAATGATGTTGGTAGTGAATCTACCGCATCCAGCTTAATTTTATTTACACCATTACCATTTTGCCCACTAGTAAAAGGCATAACAATATATGTCTGGTTGTCATTATTTCTTTTTAGCACTAAGGCTAGATGTTTACCGTTAAATTCACAAACTCTAACAGGATCAAATATCACATTATAAATATGTCCTATTTTTATATCACTAAATCTCATTTATATCCCCTTAATAGTTAATTCCCAATGGCTTTATCTTTTTATCGTAAAATTAACTACTTAATTTAATCTTAAATTTTCTTACTATTTTCACATTATACCATATAATCTTTTTGATTTAAATATATAGCTGCAGTTATATAAATGCCAAAATTTCTCACCCATCATAAACGCTACTACTTCCCCCTTGATTCGTAATTGCTCTATCAAATGCCATTATCAAAGCAACAGTTCCATCAATACAATCAGTGCATTTCTTTCTATCTGGTTTTATATTTCCTTTTATATTGTCCTTTGCTCCTAATTTCTTAATAAAAGTCTCAATAAATTACAGCCTCACAGCCTCATCTGTAGTGTCTTCTTTAAAAACAAAATAGCCAATTGAAATGACTAAGCGCATTACTTCAACTGGTTACTAATAAATCTTATTCAAACTACTTCTATCTCAATTCCCTGCTTTCATTACCCATCTTCCATTTTTTACACCCCTGGGGCGCTCGTGGGGAAATTTATCAATTCTTTAACTCTAGCTTCATCTATACTTCCATTTTTTAAAAACACGTCTGGGATTCCTCTGCCGTATCCTCTTACATTTTCTTTTCCAAATATATCAAATGCAGATTGTACAGCATCTTTGAAGCTATCATCCTTGCTTTTATTATTTATATATTCTTCAAGTTCATGTCCATAAATCCATTTATCAGGAAAACTTTTGTCATTTCCTACAACTACAGAACAAAAATGTTTACCGCCTCTATTAACTTTAGCTGCAAACATACTCCTATATATAGTATCATCTATGGGAAGGGAATATCCCATAAGAAGTATATGCTCTGCATTTTCAACAGAAATTCTCATATCTCTTTGTATATTTTCAATGGATGGAGGATAATTGCCTTTGAAATTAGTCTGCATGACAATAGGTGTGTTTATTAAACTTACCATAGTTCCGCAGAAAGGGCACTGTATAAAATCGGTTTGATTGTTTTTTACAGAGTTTTCTTCTTCCTTAGATTTTGCTTTAAAATGAAAAGATAATTTTGGTATAAGCTGAGGTGGAAAAAGCGACTTAGAATGTGTATCCCATTCATTACCCAGGTACATAAAAAGTTCACCACAATTAGGGCATTCTCTCCAATTAGAAGATCCATGCGGAAAATAAAACTTTCCAATTCTGACCATTCTATCAGTTTTATGCTCAGGATTATTTAACCTCTTTGCTACAGTCTCATTAAAAGGATACCAAATACCCTGATCTTCAAAATCAATTTTCCTAACAGCCATAAAATTGCCCATATCATTAAATAATTTTATAGGAACTGCAGGTGAACCTATATATGGTACATTAGAAGAATTATTCAGATCTCTATTAGCATTAAATATCATCCATAGCAGAATTGGATCCCAATTCAGTGATATAATAGAATAATTATACATATAAAATTCTCTGGAATCAGTTTTACATCCCCTATTATAGGCATCAATTCCATCCTTTTGCATTAACTTTCCCAAACAAAGTGCAAAATCATAATAAGGTTTTAACAGGTTTTTATTTTTCAAAAGATTAAAATGATAATTTAAGGAATGAATAAGAGTTGTCATCATTACTAGTGTATTTCTAGATTTTATAATATTTTGCAGCGGCAAAAATTGTTCTTCACCATGGTCATTTACATAAAAGCCCTCTTTTTCTGAGATATGCATGTCTATAATGTTGAATAAATCCTGAATTTTCATCCTGCCTACTTTGTAATTAGGGCAAACCTTCATTATTTTTCTTAAAGAGTTCCAGTCATAGTATTCTCTAAGTTCCTTTACCCTATTAGCACCATTACCATTAAATTCTTGTCTTATCTCTGCCTCTATATCGTTAATATCTTTAGATGTATCCAAAAACTTGAACAAATTCTCAAGGCTTTTATCTATAGCTTTATCATGTGTAACTTTATTGAATACTCCACTTATACTATTTTTACTGCTTTTGTCACAACTTTTACACAACTCCATAAAAAAGTTTCCGATTTGCACTGTAGTTTTAAATCCAAGTGCAGCAGTTGCTCCCGCTCCCCAGAACATAACAGTCTTGGGCCATTTAGGCTTATATGTTTCCATAATTAATCACACTTTCTTACAGCAGTTATTATA
>ENA-UOOI01000221-UOOI01000221.1-fermentation-metagenome-genome-assembly--contig:-NODE-221-length-73025-cov-77.230355_pt1 | contig 73025 bp, 74 predicted proteins | sample MGYA00245779_ERZ724027 | MGnify/ENA primary metagenome ERZ724027 (study PRJEB28704, sample SAMN03018318) | fermentation metagenome | biome: anthropogenic terrestrial biome; feature: soil; material...
TGACACACCTCACCCGGCTTACTGACACACCTCACCCGGCTTACTGACACACCTCACCCGGCTTACTGACACACCTCCAGGGTATCAATGGCGGTGTAACTTTGTGCATTTCCGGCGGTGTAAAATTGTACACCGGCTGTCCGTCCCCCTCCTGATGGGGATGGTCCACGGCCCCACCGGCCCGTTGTGTGCCTGCAGGTTTCATGCTTGATCTGCCATAAAGAGAGGTCGTGCGGAGCAAACGTGAAGGTGGCTATCGACCTCCGGCTCGATACGGCCCGGGTCTCAATTAACGATCCGGTTTACCGGGAGACGGGCTGCTAAAAATTGGGGTCTGTCGTTGTGATCAGGCGAGGTAGCCGTCCCGCACCCCTCCACGATCACCCCCGGCGCCTGAGCGCGAAGGCAAGCAGTCCCACGACGACAAGCCCGATAGGCGCGTACACAATGGGCGCTTCTTTCGGCGTCGGGGTTGCAGCCGAGGCAGCGGCAGGTGTGGGCGTCGATGTCAGCGAAACCTCAGGTTCCACCACATCAGGCTCCTCCCCATCTTTCTCCTCCTCTTCCTCAACAGCCGCGACAGGCGCCGGTGTCGACACAGGTGCTGCAACCGTCGCACCGTCTTTCTCGAGTACTATCGCAAAGACGGAGAATCCCGGCGTCGCCGCCTCGTAGTATGCCCTGCCTCCCTCCTCCTTGATGAGGGTCGTCTTGAGGCGCACCCACTGCCCGTCGACGTACCGCATCAGGGCGACATCGGTTGTCTCCTTACCCATCGCCGAGAGGTACCCGACCGGGACGTGGAAGCTGATTGTGGCCTCATCAAAGTCTGCGTCTTCCAAGCGGTACGGCGTGATCGCAAGGTACTGGTAGGTCTCAGGTTCCGGCGGGGTGATCGAGCCCGTGAGTGAGCGCACCCGCTCGGCAATGATCAGGGCACGGGAGATGTCTGCTTCGCTCTCAATGGTGATCGTACTGACCGGGAGGCCTGCGAACGAGAAGGATGCGCCGCCCCCGGCCGCAAGAGCGGATCCGGTGGATACTGATGAGTCATCTCCGGAACTGTCGCTGGAGGTGGCGGCTGGGGTTGGCTCTGTAACCGTGATATAATCCGCTCTTGTGGAGGTGTTGCTCCCGCCAGCATTTGTTATTGTCAGTTTCACGGTGTAGGTACCTGCAACGGTATAGGTGTGGGTGTATGTCGGGTTCTGTACAGTTGCTGTATTCCCATCACCAAAGTCCCATTCCCATACAGTCGGAGCACCACCGGTGGAGATGTCGGTGAACTGCACCGATAAGGGCGCGACGCCGCGGGTTTTGTCCGCCGTGAAGTTAGCGACAGGTGGTGGGACCACTTTCTTACTCACATCAAATTCGATCTCTCTCTGACGGATAACGTCCGCTCCTCTTTGAGCTTCGATGAGGACTGAGTAGTGACCGGATTGTGTAGCGTAGAAGGTCCCCTCATACATACCGCCGCCACTGTCAGATAGCACCTGGGTGTCCTGCGACAGATCAGGTAACGTGACGTTTGCAGTAACCTGTGCATTCGGTATACCCACACCATCCTCTGTAAAGTTTGCAGTAATCCGAACACCCTCTCCCATATCGTAGTCCAGTTTGTCGGTATGTGCGCCCAGTTTGATGGTGGTAGCGGCCGATAATGCAAGCGTGTAATCTTCCTCCTGACCAGTGACCTCGACTCCAATAACGTCGTACTTCCATGTTCCCTGCTGGGGGTCCTGGACCTTATAGATCTCATATGTATCTTGGACAATGTATGAAATATCAGGGTCATCGGTACCGCTCGGGCTTGACTGGTTACATATTACCTTATTTCCATCCGGATAGTAGAGCACGAGATCGAGATCACTTCCAGGCCAGGTTAGAACCAGGTTAAACGACATGATACTTGAATCGACAGGTAATGAACCGTATATTGTCTCGCCCTTGCTAATTTTACCTTTCTGGACACTTACTGAACCTAGTCCTTTGACCACGTCGCCGATACTACGGTAGATATTCTGGAGAGTATCACTCTCTAGCGATGTATGGTATTCCCCTCCTGTTTTTTCAGAAATATCTTTGAGAATCTCAACGTCAGCCTTTGTTGTAAAACCGATGGTATAAACGGGCCATCCTTTTGCCTTATAATACGGAACTACGTTCGATGGATGTGTCCCAGTGTTGTGCTCGCCGTCCGTTAGTAGTATAGCAACTTTTTTGTGCGCGGGATTCGCTGCTGTACTATCCAGTTCGTTGTAGCCAGTTAGAAGTCCCTCTCCGACGTTAGTTCCTCCTGAGGCACCGATCTTATCGACGGCTCTCTTCAGAATATCTTCGTTTCCACCGACCGTGGTAAGTGCCTTCTGAACTTTTGCCGAATTGGCAAAATTAACAATCGCGATCTGATCCGCATCATTGACAAGATCTATGAACAATCTCGCTGCCGCCAAGCGACTATTTTTCGGATCATTCCAGCTCATACTTCCAGAACTATCAATGATCAGAGCGACGTCAACGTTTGATGTTCTTGGTGTTACTGGGAATACTATTGTTACCGGACTCACACTTAATTTTATGCCATTGTTGTCAGGATTATGGCATTTTCCTGGGTCAGATGTATATGTTCTTGTAAAAATATATGCTGGATCGTTGCTTAATGCCCAGATCTCCATACCATATGTTTCATCGTAAGTATAGTAATAATTATATTTGAGGCCAGTACGCATAAATGCAGAAATATTCCAAGTCGGAAGCTCCCTATCGATAGTAACTAAAGATCCTGTTGCGTTCACAACTCCTTCGTCTGCTCGAATTCGCCATCGCTGATAACCAATATATTTAATTGCTTCATCTTCTGAGATCCATGGATTTTTCTTCTCATTTTCAATCAATCTATTCATGATGTAAGACCATGACGTATCGTACCCAATTAAATACGAAGTAGTGCTGTTGCTCTCTTTTACAGCATTCCAATCAGTACCTGTTACTGCTTTCCAATTAGTTTCCCAGTCACCTTTAGACTTCTTTGTTTGATATCCGAACCAAGTCGTCTCCACTTGGCATCTTAAATCTTCCAAATTAACTACATTTTTACATTCATGAGCATGGTAATACAATGTTGAATTTAAGGCATAAGTGACATTGAGTTTTTCAATGGTTTTCCAATTAGACCAATACTGACCTAGATCGGGCATTTTTCCTTTTCTAGTCATGTCGCCCAAAGTTATCTGAAAGGGTCCCAGACCTCTACTGAAATGGAAATCGTTTTCACTCCTCTTTTGGTGCCAACAATCTCCGCTTGAATCATAGCTGTGACCTCTATATTCTTGTTTAGCCCCTTCTGACCATGCGAGGGTAACAATCATTAATTTATACTGATCTTTGGTGATACCCCACGATCCATCGTAATAATATGAATTGGGATTCTCATCAACAAAAGCATCTATTTTGGCAAGAAATTCTTCTGGAAAACGTGCTGTAATCGTAGCGGGTTCGCTTGCCAAATCCTTTATGTTATCCGACTCGAATATTCCATCTTTCACTACATTGTTATCCAAATCACCGTTTGCCTGATTATAAGCCCTGAATTCATCGTCAACTCCGACTCTCTTCAACCAAAGTCGTTCAATTGGTTGCGTATGGGAATTATACTGTCCCGGTGCCTTACTCGTGTTGTACATGTGGAAATGAAGATGCGGACCGTCTACATTTTTCCCAGTCTTCCCACTAATGGCAAAAACTTGCCCTTGTTTTAATTCGGTTCCCTTCTCTACGTATATTTCCGATAGATGAAGGTATACCGTGATGTATTCGCGTCCTTCAAAGGTATGTCGTATCGCAACCTCTTTCCCGCATACACTGTTCTCGTCAGGTTCGACATGATAGACTATCCCATCGTAGGGTGCAAGGACAGAAAAATACCCTCCCTCAGTTTGGTGCCAAATATCCAGTGCGTATGTGTTGTCCCAGGTATCGCGACTATAGTGGGAACGAGACCCATGCGCCCCTTGCGTGATAACGGCTTTCCCTTTCCATGGCGCCTTGAAGAGAGGTTGGAGACTCCCTGCTGTAGCGGCGGTGCACTCGCCCATCAGCGTGCTGCTGCTCTCAGCCCCATCCACGACCGTGGGATCGACCGCAGCCGTTGGGGTAACCTCCAGGTCACTCCATTCACCCAACTCGGCATCCGGCTCTGCGTACAATTCGGCTGCCTGCGCCCCTGCAACGGCACATGTGCAGAGGATAAGGAGTGCAAGGCACCCAGCTATCAATACGTTCGGCTTCATGTCGTTTTCACCTTGAACTAAGCCTGAAGACACGAGATCAAGAGCGGCGGCTCGCTCTGTGTCATCAAAAAACGCGTGATGGAAGATAGTTGGTGGCAAGGCAACGCGCGCCGGTATCGGCGGGTGTAGTCTCTGTTTTCTGGGGGGTTACGTTTTACTGATGAACATATCCGTTTTCTTCACGCTATTGTATGCTTGTGGTCCATCCAACCATAAAGATACCGAAATTGGGCACTGCTCCAGGCATCCCGGATTGACATATCCGTCTCTGTGCCCACCCTGGCGCTGCCCCGGCAGGAGACGATGCCGGAACTCATCCGGGCCAAACCCGCGGGATTTGATCCTGTACTGCCAGATGACCGCCTCTCCAACCAATCCTATCCCGCTGCTCTTCGCTCTATCCCGACGGTGTCTCGGGCTCGACCGGGCCTCGCCCCGTTGGGGGCCGTATCGGCACCCGCCCTGCAGGGCCGAGATCCCGCGCTGGACAGACCACCGGGAAACCGCGCGCCCGGGAGCGGCTGCACCACCGGCCAGGGACTGTGCCGGACCTCTCCGGTGGGTCTGCTCGACAGGGGCAGAACTCCGGCGCATCAAGTAATCCAGCGCACCCCCGGTTGCCGCACGCGAAGGCTGAGACCCGGGATCGGGTCGCTCGCGGTGCCGCAAAGATGGTGTGAAATTCAGCCGCACGGGTCCGCAACACCGTCCCGTACCCAAAGACAGCGTGAAATAAAAAAATAGGGTTAGTCAGGGTTACTTCCGGCGCAGGACCAGGAAGGCAACTGCACCAAGGCCGGCAAGAGCAACAAGTGCTCCGAATCCGGGGGTCGTGGTGGGGGTTGCTTCGGTGGTCGTGGTGGTGGTAACCGTGGTGGTCACGTTGCCCGCAGGCTGCGTGGTCACGTTACCCGCAGGGGGCGTGGTCGGCTCGCCAGCGACTACGTTGAAGAGAGTGGTCGCGGTCTTGCCAGCATCGATGGACTCGACCTTGACGATGTACTGGTCGGGCTTGAAGTTGGTCGCATCGACCTCGAAGGACCACTTGTTCGCGCCGTCACCCTTCTGGACGACTGCACTGCCGCCAAACCCGGAGAAGCCGGAAGCCTCGGTCTTCTGGCCGGGCTGGAACGCAGCGGAGGTCACGTCGACGTTCAGCGTGTCACCGACCGCGAGGTTCGTGGTGCCGGTGATCGTGAACTTGCTGCCCGCGGTCTTGGTGCCGATCGGGTCGATGAAGATCTGGGGCTCCTCGACAACGAACGTGAGCTTCACGTAGGTGTCCGGAACGTTCGGGGAGTCGAGGGCAGCGATCAGCGCGCTCGCTGCAGCGGGTGCCTGCAGGGCAGTGAGATCCACGGGGGTGACACCGGAGGTTCCCGTAATCCAGCCGGATCTAGCCGGATCCGGGTAGACTCCTGGGTTAGCGCCCATCGGGTGCTGGACGATGACGAAGTACTGGCCTCCAGAGAGATCTTTCGTAATCCCGGAGTCGAGTTCATACTCGAAGGTGCCGTCGGATTCAACGGGGACTGACTCTGCATGTAGATCTCTGCTGTTGGGGGTGCCATAGAAGTTCTTGCCGAATATCCAGACCAGCACATTGTCCGGGTTACCCTGTGCGGTTCCGGAGATCATCAGTTTGTCACCCATCGCAACGGTGGCGCCGCTCGTGGTCGCAGTGATGAACCCGGACCGGAGCGAGATGGAGGCCGTGCTGTACTTGGCCTTAGAGAGGTCGTCCTTGTCCACGGCCGCTGAGACGGCGTAGATCGTGTAACTGCCGGCATCGAGAGGCAGACCGGCGGTGTTCCACTTCTTGGACCAGGTGTCGTCAGTCTCGACGTTCACCTGGGTGAAGTTGTTAGCGTCATCGGTTGTAACCTTCTGGTTGGGAGTTAGAATGTTAACGCCCCTGTTAGCGAGGTTCGGACCGGTCATGAAGAGATAGACCGTGTTGCCTTCGGTGTTGGTACCGGAAAGGGTTATCTCCTCGCCTATGTAGTAGGTACCGGTGCCGGACGACGTGATGGTGACGCTACCCGCCTCGATCTTCACCTTGACCTCATCATACTTGCCCTTCGGATCGGCCGGGTTCTCTACACGGACGGTGAAGGACTGGTCTTTGGTGGTCTGGTGGGTGTTGAACTGGACGGACCGGGTACCGGCCGCGGTCGTGGTCACGTTTGCCTTGGCGTTTGAGGGAACGTTAGCGCCGGCGTTGACATTGGTCGTAAAGTTGACACCGTTCTGTTCGATCATCCAGGGATAGTTCACACTACCCGCATCCTTGACGTACAGGTAATACACTGTGTTAGACTCGCCCGCGATCGTCACGGTGAAACTGTTGCCGCGGACGAGGCTGTCCTTGTTGGACGTGATAGCAAGGTCCTTGGTGGCGACCTCGAAGGTCACGGCCTTGGAGTCAAAGCCCTTACCATAGAAGTCGGTAGCCTTGGCCCACTTCGCCACAGCGGTGTAAGTTCCAGCCTCGGCGTTGCTCAAGCTGATGGGGCCTACATAGTCAGTCGCGCCGTTAGCGACAAGTTTCAGGTTAACGTTACTGAATTTGTTCGTCACACCGCCACCGGGCAGGGTGAGATCGATGTTAATCCCGGCATTCACGGCGGGAACAACGTTGTCTCCCAACTTGAAGTCCAGCACAGTGCTTTTGGTGACGGATTTACCGTTCACCGAGTCCTTGTGGGAGTCATTCAGCACAACGTCCAGTGTCGCCTCAGGAACCTGAACATTGTAGCTTGCAAGTTCACCAGCCTTGGTGCCGGTATCTAGGTAGTAAGTCCCTGTCGGTATACCTTTGGTAAACTCAGTGACGTTACCGCCTACCAGCGTAAAGATCTTATCAGTTGCTTCGGCTGCACGGTCGGTGTAGTGAACTAACCTGACAGCAGTAGGGTGAGCAGTGCCGAAGTTGACATTTTCTTCGCCTACATAGATGTCGGTGTTGCCTGCTACAATTACGCGGTCCGCCGCAACCGGTGTTACAACCAGCGCAGCCGCGAGGACCATGGCGACAACGATCAATTTTGTCATACTCTTCATACTATACCTCCATTTGTGATGACATGAGGGAATGTGAACGCGAGGTACTCGACAGACGTCGAATACGGGTTCACCACGCTCTATACTCCGAATCACGGAATATGTCACAATATTTGTGGAACACTTAATATATCCTTTGCGGTCGACCGGGTGTCTGACGTCCACAATAGGCACCACAATGCGGGAAAACGCCACAAATACGCCAGGATTCTGCTTCCTTCCCGGATCACCAGGATACATACCTCTACGAGAATAAAAATCTTGCTCCGGCCAAACACGGGAGCGCCGTCGGGGGCAGGCACTCCCTGCGTCCCCGTACCCCCGTGCCGCCCCTCTCCGGCCGCACCCCCGGCAGGCAGCGCCGTCCTCCACCTCCGGGACCGGCGGTCGCCCCGCCCGGCCGGAGTATGTATATAGTGGATCGTACCCAGTGGGGAGCCTTTTCTATCCCGGCCCGCCAACTACTCTCTATGCGGATCATTCGGGCCCCCACGCTCGCACGGGCACACGAACTGGCGGTCAGGACCGTCCTCGAGAAAGGATGGGTGCTGGAGACCGAGAACGACGAGGCGACGATCGAGTGCGAGGAGCTCGCACTTGACGTGGAATCCCCGTTGAGCGCCCCGATGGCGAGCCCCGCCTCCCGGTTCCAGCAGCGGTTCCTGGATGCCTACGCCACAAACCTCCTGCACGGCTCCGACGCGGAGTTCGAGTACGACTACCACCGGCGGCTCTTCGACTGGGGCGAGCAGCTCACCGTGGGGGGTGAAGACGTCCACGTCGACCAGGTCGCCTACATCGCCCGGAAACTCACCGCCGCCGCGAACACCCGGCGGGCCGTCGCGGTCACCTGGAACCCGGTCGTCGACGAGAACCTCGACGACTGCCCCTGCCTCCAGCTCGTCCAGTGCCTCCTCCGGGACGGGAAACTCCAGATGAAAGTCGTCTTCCGGAGCAACGACATCCTCTCCGCCGCCGGGGCGAACATGTACGCGCTCGTGCACCTCCAGAAGGCGATCGCGGACCGGATCGGGGTAGCCCCCGGGCGCTACACCCACATCGCGCTCGTCCCCCACATTTACTACCGCCGGGATCTCAATGATATCGAGCTGTTCTGTAAATCAGGCACTGAGATACGGCCTGTTGCCGAGGTGTGCCGGGCCTGCGGAAAATGCCCCCGGGCATCAATAGTATGACCCTGCGCCGTCAGGTTAATTAGGAACCACAAACAACATTTTAGAGCCGAATAGCCCGGTAGTGTAGCGGTCAATCATGTGAGGCCCTGGACCTTGCGACAGCAGTTCGAATCTGCTCCGGGCTACTAAAATCCCTTTTATCGCCATATACTGATGGTGACTGCGACAGTATACACCGGAGGACGACATATGGCTGACTATAACCTCGGCTGCACCGTGCAGATCGACGACCAGAAGACACTTGCTCTACTGGTGGCCCTCCACAAAGAGGGCGCAATCCGCCATATTCAGGTCCAGGCCGTCCCCCTGCCCCCGGCCCTCTTCCGTGAGCGCATCGCGGCAATCGCCGCAGCCGGCATCCCTTCGATCGTCCACGCGCCCCACCACAACCACGGTGTCAACCCCTGCGCCCCGGCGGCCTACGACGACCGGCCGCCACAGGAGATCCAGAAGCATATCGAACTGGCGATGAGCCAGGCCTTTGAAGCCGCCGACACCCTCGACGTGGAGACGATCGTTCTCCACGCAGGGAGGTACGAGCCGGGAGGACGCGCCAAAGCCATGGAAGAGTTCTCCGTCTTCCTCGACCGCCACACCGACCCCCGGCTCACCCTCGAGAACCTCCCCGCGGTCTACGCCGGCTACCCACTGCTCGGGAACACCGCCGAAGAACTCGCGGCCCTGGCGGGCGCAAGGATAACCCGGTTCTGCCTCGACTTCCCGCACCTCGCCTGCACCGTAAACTACCGCCGCATCTCGTTTGCGGAGGAACTGGAGCAGTTCGAAACCCTCAGTGTAACGCACCACCACATCTCAAACATACGAAGCGGCTCGGTCACCGACGAGCACCTCGAACTCGACCACCCCGACGGCGGCCTCGACCTCCCGGCGGTCTTTTCCCGGCTCCGGCGGCACACCGCCGTCCCGACGACACTTGAGTACAAGCAGGACTCACCGGCGGTCTATCCCCGGCAGGTGCGGGTCTTCGCCCGCCTCTGGGGAGACCATGCCGGATACTGAACCCGCGCCCCTACCGCATCGGGGCCACCCTGAGGACGACAGACACCGAACTCCCCCCGGGTTTGCAGCCCTCCACGCCCGCGGGGATATCGATCATATCCAGGTCCGGGTCATACCAGGAAAGACGTTCTGCCGGGACCTCGCGACAATCGCCGCGGCCGCCATCCCTTCGATCGTCCACGCACCCCACCACGGCCACGGGGTGAACCCCTGCGCCCCGGCGGCCTACGACAGCCGGCCCGGTCCGGCCCCCGCCGGCGGGAAACGATCCCATCTGGAACTACAGGCATGTCCCCACACCCCAACGCTAAGAGGGAACGGCCCGGTAGCAGCAGTCGTGATCCTGCTCAACCGGGGAAAGCGAAACCCTATATGCGGGAGCAATCCCATTGAAGTATGCAATGATCCTTGAGTATATCAACGCGGCACTTGAACATGCCAACTACGAGATCATCGAGGATAACGAACCGTATTACGGAGAAGTTCCAGAACTTCCCGGTGTCTTTGCGACCGGCAGGACACTGGAGGAGTGCAGGAGAAACCTTGCCGACGTCATCGACGAATGGTTGATCGTGCGGCTCCGGCGCGGCCTCCCGATACCTCCGGTCGCCGGCCGCACAGTGGGAGAGATCGTCAGGGTGGATACAGGTGCCGGAGCATAGGATCAGGCCTATCTCGTGGAACCAACTTGTGAAGAACCTTCAGGCCCTGGGATTCGAGGGACCATGCCGGGGAGGCAGACACCCATTCATGGTGAAAGGAGATCTCGTTCTGACCATCCCAAACCCACACAGGTCAGAGATCAGTGCCGACCTGCTCGTGCGCATCCTCCGGCAGGCAGGTATACCCCGTGAAGAATGGAGCCGGCTCACCAGGTAGCGGTTCATCCCACCTTATTTTGTGGTTGTGAGGCTGAGCGATTGCCCGGGGGAAGCCCGGATGATCTCCGCACGGGAGACAGACGATCGGCCCGGCCCGGCCCCCGCCGCGGGAAACGTTAATCCGCGAGCGAACCCATCTAGAACTATGGGCACGCCCCGGGGGTGAAAGCGAGTGAACCATTTAGTCCGGCATGCACTTGAGCGGCTCAAGACGGTCAAGGGTTTCGAGAAGGTCCGCTTCATCATCCTCTACGGCTCCGTTGCCGAAGAACGGGCGAGGGCGGGGTCGGATATCGATCTCTGCATCTACTACGACGGGGATCGCGAGGAGGCAGCCCGGTTCCGGTTTGCAGCACTCTCTGAACTCTGCGACGACCGCTACGATATCCAGATCTTTGCTCACCTGCCGCTCTATGTCCGGACGGAAGTCCTCCGCGGAGAGGTGATCTATTGTCCCGACGAACGGTTCCTCTACGACGTCGCGTACCGGACTATCCGGGAGTTCGATGATTTCAAGCATCGATTGTATGATTACATCGGCAAGGAGATGATGGCGTGACGGGAAGGATCCGGGATACGGCAATCTGCATCAAACTCCAGGAAATGACAGAGAGTCTCGATATGGTCAAAGAACACCTCCCCGACTCGGCCGATTCGTTCGGGCGGCTCGGCATCGTGAAAGATGGGATATACAAGCGCATCGAATATGCCGTCGAGAACGTCTTTGACATCTGCGCGATCCTGAATGCCGATCTCCACATCGGTATCCCCGGCACCGATGAGGATATCCTCGAAAACCTCGTCCGGCACGGAGTGCTCGCCCCGGGGATGCGGCAGAACCTGAAGGCTATGAAGGGATTCCGGAACATCGTCGTGCATCGCTACGGGGCAATCGATGATGCTCTTGCCTTCTCGATCCTCAAGGAGCATATCGATGACTTCTCTCTCTTCAGGCAGGAGGTTGAACGCTTCCTGCAATCGATGAGTGGAAGGTGACGGGGCCGGGGAGCGGGGTGAAGGCTGAAGACCTTTGAGGGGGGCACACTCTTCCCCCGAAAGGAAGCCGTGCTCCGATGTCAGACGAACATCGGACGCCAGGAAACCCCGGTTGCCCAAACCAGGGCGGCACCCACGGGCATCTACGCCAGAAGCGCCGCGATGATCCCGGAGAGAAATATCCCATCGAACGTCCCCGCCCCGCCGATGCTCGCCATCGGCGCCCCCAATTCCGCGATATGGTGAAGGTTGAGGAGGTCCGCCCCGATCAGGGTCCCGAGCGTCCCGCCCACGTAGGCGATGATCACCGCCGCGGCCGGGACTCCTCCCGCAAACACCGAGAGGACGAGCGCCGCAAAGAGTGCGGCGAGCGGCGGTATGAAGAACGGCGTCGCTATCCCGAGGCCCGGCACCGGGCGGGCGACGAGTTTCGTCGCGACCGTCACGACCGCCACCCCGGCGAGGGCGAGCCCGAGAACCTGATACCCACCGCTGATCACGACCGAGTCGTAGAGCAGATAGAGCGATATAGCGAGCGGAATGAGGGCGCCGCCGACGTTGACCGCAAGGACCGTCCGCGGAACCTGCTGCGGGATCCGGTAGAGCCGCCCGTACATAGCGACGTAGCGGTCATACGCCGGTACGGCACGGCTCTCCAGTCTCCTGACAGGGATGTTGATGAAACTCCCGGCAAGCGTCAGGAGCAGGATGAGGAGCGCCTCCCGCCAGGAGAACCCGAGTTTCGTGAACGTCGCCCCGATCGCCGTCAGGAAGAGGAGCGGAAAGAGGATGATAGCGAGCCCGAAGAGTATGAGCAACCCGAAGAGGAGGAGGAACATCAAGGGAGAGAAGGGGTTGAAGACGACCCGATCCATGTGATGGAGTCACCCTCTCATCTAATATATACTACTCCCGCAAGGAGCAGACGATCGCAGCATGGTCGTGGTGGTAGGGTTCAAGCCACCGGACCTCCACCACGTCGAGGTGCCGCTCAAGCCCGGCCCGGGCCTCCGCCAGCACCTCGGCCGGGTCCCTCCGGACATCCACGCTCCGTGTCTTGAGCATCAGGATGAGATGACCCCCGGGTTTGAGGAAGACCAGGTTCCGGTCCGCGATCTCGACCTGGTTCGGCTGCGCCACGTCCTGGTAGACTAGGTCGACCGCCTCCATGAACGGCGCATACTCATCCGGCCGGTTCGCATCGGCCATGATCGGGACGATATTCTTCCTCCGGCGGGCCACCTCGAGGAGGTCCTGCATTGGCCGGGGCGCAAACTCCACAGCGTAGACGGTCTCGACATAGTCGGCGACGTGCGAGACCGTGGTCCCGTTCGCCGCACCGAGGTAGAGCACCCTCAACTCGGGGGTGAGGTCCACCCCGCCGCCGAGCACGTAGAGTGCCGCGAGCTTGCTCCGGTAAGGGTCCCAGATCCGGTAACCGTCGAGCGTCCGCTCCCCGTAGACCCCACCCTCGCCGGGCGAGACGAGCACGTTCTGGAGCCAGATCATGCCGCGACCCCCGCCGCATCGATCCGCGCCTGGGCGTCGTTCAGGAACTCCGGCGCCACCTCTCCCCGGTAGTAGTCAAGTCGGGCGGCGATGGCAAGTTTCGCCGCGAGCACCCTGGCCACCCTTCCGCGGACCTCGCGGGGCGCGTTGTGGACCCGCCGGTGCTGGAATATGATCCCGTGCTTCGGCGGCGGCGTCCCGGCCCGGAGGTGCGAGAAGAGCGCCCGCTCGGAGCCGAGGACCTGAATGGTGCTCCCCGGCATCTGCGCGAGCGCGCTAAGTCCCCCCGCCCGGGAGAGGAGCCGGGCCGCGACCAGCCCGCCGATGAGGGCACTCGTGTTCGGCAGCACCTCGTCGGCCCGGGCCGAGACCTCCCGCATCAGACGACTCCTCGTCCCGGTGAGCCGCTCGATCTCGCCGGCAACGTCTCCAAGACCGCCTTGGGCCCCCCTCCGTATGAGGCTGAGCATCTTTTTCGCCGGGAGGCTCCGGTACTTCCGGGAGAACGAGGGGTTTGTGACCTGGTACCACTCCGCGGCACGCTCCTGGAGGAGATTGATGACATTGTCGAGTTCATCCAGCATCCTGACCATCTGGAGGAGCTCGACGTCCCGGGCCTGGTAGGAGACCACAATCTTCTTCCGGGCAAGGGTGGTGCAGACCGCCCGGAGCAGGTCGATATACTCCTCCCGGGTCCGGACGACGCCGCAGGCCCGGGCCGCCTCCCAATCGATGGGGACATAAGACTCCATACCGGTGCGGAGCGTGGCCGCCCGCTCTGCGAGCGCGGCCGGATCGGTGCCTGCAACCCGGCACCCCTGCTCATCGACGTCTCCGAACCAGTAGCGCTGTAGCATGGTACGGTATTGGGGCTTTGCTGATATAAGGGGTCATGCGATCCCGAACGAGTAGACCATCACCGGGACCATGATCACGCCCATGCAGTAGACCCGGCGGATGTTGACCAGGGTCGGGACATAGCCGACCGCTGTTGCCAGGATGAGAACCAGCCCCCCAAACGGCCCGCAGAGGAAGAGGGAGAGGAGAACCACAAAGGCGATGACGCCGTAGTTCAGCGTGGTGACGTTCACGCCGCCAAACCACCAGGCCGCACGCGAGAGAAAGATGGTCAGGAGGTAGGCCCCGACCGCGGCTATAGCGCCCGCAAGGAGGACGGCGGTGGCCGGCGGGACCTCTTCTGCTGCCGCAAGAGCCGCCATAACCCCGTTCCGCGTCCGGGCTATGGCGTAGAGCGCCGCAAGCCCGAGGAAGGCATTCACGGTGTTCGCGGCGCTGGTCGCAAGGATATACTCGCGCGGGTTAGAGTCGTAGCCGATGACCGATGTCAGGAGGGCGTTCGCCGTGGCGTTCGAGAGACCGGGGAGCCAGCCGACCAGGGCGCCAGCAACTGAACCGAGGACAGAGCCGCGCCGGACCGCATCACGGGGGAGGTCGATCCCCGTGAAGTGCTGTGCGGGCATGATCCCGTGCGACGCCCGGAGGAGGACAGCGATCCCGAAGAGTCCGGAGAGGAGGGGCATCAGCACCCCGGACTCGCCGCCCGTCGGCCAGGCGAGAAACGAGTAGTGGAGGGAAAAAAGGCCGAGCACCCCCGAGACCGAGAAGACCGCCAGCGCCCATCCCGGCGACTCGGAGACGACGATGAGGTAGCCCCCCACTGCGAGGATGACAAGACCGATGCCCCAGTCGATCCCCGGCTGGAGCGCAGGCAGCACCAGGACGAAGGCCAGTGCGAGCGGGAGGGAGAGGGCGACGCCGGCGGCGCTCCCGAGTGCCGATATACGGACGGCCTCCTCTCCTCGCCCTTCGAGGCAGAGGGCGTGCGCGGGAAGGACCGCGAGGGATGTGTCGGCATCGGGGATGCCGAGGAACGTGCTCGGGACGTTGTCGATGAACGTATGCGTAACCAGGGTGGAGAACATCACGGAGGCGAGGACCACCGAGTCGAACCAGACGAGGAGAAGTGCCTGGAGCGAGAGAAGGACACCTGCCACGGTGTTGGCATGGATGCCGGGGACGAGACCGCTCACGACGCCGCAACCGATACCGAAGACGGCCCCGAGCACGATACTGACGAGCACGCTGATCTACGGTCGAAGCCCGCGCGGATAAACCAACCGAATCGTGCCCGGCAGGGGCGAGGAGGAGGCATACCGACAGATACAGTCATATTCCACCGGGACGAACGTTGTGGCAATGAAGATCGCCATCACCCGGCTCGAGAACAAGGCGGCGGGGGACCGCGCCCTCTGCGCCTCCTACGGCCACGATTGCTACACGGTCTCACCCCTCCGGGCGGATCTGCGGATGGAGCGGGTCGCCGCGTTCGTCGAGGCCGTCGACCGCGGTGAGTTCGACTGCCTCTTCTTCTCAAGCGCCCTCCCCGCCGCGATCGTCGCACCGAAACTCAAGCGGTGGCCCCGGGTGATCGCCATCGGGCCGAAGACGGCTGAAGTCCTCCGGGAATCGGGGATCGAGGCGGAGGTCCTCCCCGCGTTCTACTCCCGGGACTTCGTCCCCTACCTCGGCGACTGGCTCCGGGGACGGACGGTCGGGATCCCGCGGGCCGACGTCCCGAACCCGGGCCTCCTCGGTGGGATCACCGCTGCGGGAGGGAGGGTCCGGGAGGAGCGGGTCTACGCGCTCGTCCCTACGGGAGCCGAACTCGCGCTCGACGCCGCCGACGCCGTCCTCTTCACGAGCGCCATGTCTTACCGGGAGGCCCGGTGGCAGCCCCGCGAAGGTCTCCTCCTCGTCGCCATCGGCGATATCACCGCCGACGCGATGCGGGCCGGCGGGCACTCCCCGGCGATCGTCGGGGACGGATCGCTCGCAGGAACCCTCGAGGCGCTGAACCACTACCTGGAAGCCCGGGGCCGGTGAGACAGTGATGGAGATTACAGATAAGGATCCCTGTGGCGGCTGCGTGCCTGCTTCGGGCATCGTCGTCATCGATAAGCCCCGCGGGCCGAGCAGCCACCAGGTGACCGCCTGGGTCGGGGAGATCCTCGGGCGGCGGGTGGGCCACGCGGGGACACTCGACCCGCAGGTCTCCGGGGTGCTCGTCGTCATGTTCGGCGGCGCCGTCCGGCTCGCCCCCGTCCTCCTCTCGCACAACAAGGAGTACGTCTGCCTGATGCGGCTCCACGGCGACGCGTCACGGGAGGCCGTGGACCGGGTGGCGGAGGAGTTCACCGGCCGGATCTACCAGCGGCCGCCCAAAAAGAGCGCGGTCAAGCGGAACCTCCGGATCCGGAAGATCCAGGAGATCGAGATCCTGGATATGGTGGGCAGGCTTGTCCTCTTCCGGGTCAGGTGTGATGCCGGGACGTACATCCGGACGCTCTGCATTCACATGGGCTACGCGATCGGGGTCTGTGCCCACATGCAGGAACTCCGGAGGATACGCTCGGGTCCGTTCGATGAGGCCGCCGCCGTCTCGCTCCACGAACTCGCCGATGCCGCTGGAGCGGCCCGGGACGGTGATCCGGAACCCCTCCGGAGGATGATCCTCTCCCCGGACGCCGCCGTCGCTGATCTCCCGAAGGTCGTCATCCGCGACACCGCAGTCGATGCCATCTGCCACGGTGCAGTGCTCGCCGGGGTGGGTATCACCGGGAAGGAGGGCGGATTCGGGAAAGGTGAGACGGTCGCGATCATGACAGAGCGTGGCGAGCTCGTAGGGCTCGGGAAGGCCCTTGTCAGTTCGTCGGCACTGAAGCCGGGGGAACCCGGGCTCGTCATCGCCCCCACAACCGTCCTGATGCAGCCCGGCACCTACCCCCGGGGCTGGAAGGCGCACGCCCGAGAGCCCCGGGCGTAAGGGTGCGTTCATGATATCCCTCCCGGCTCCGGGAGATATTATTAATAGACTCCGGCGCCAACTAATGATGCACGTTCTGTGCTGAGGTAGTCTAGACCGGTAAGGCGCGGGCCTGGAAAGCCCGTGGGGCGTTGAGCCCCTCGGGAGTTCAAATCTCCCCCTCAGCGCTTCTTATTTTCCACGTATCAGCAGGTTATCCTCAACAATCTGTGTGGATCGGATGATTTCAATCGATAAGGGACATTCTCCAGTCGCCACTGAAAGCCAGATCGTCAGTGGTCCCGACCCCGGGCAATGGTTGAAGGACAGAGCGTAAGCCGGAATCAGGAAAATCATGGTGAATAACCTGATCCTCTTCCTTTATAGCGCACAGACCTGCAACAGAAGGTGGAGAGAGTTACACAGAAGCGTTGAGGATGATCGTAACAATGATATTCAATAGACCACTATAGACCATAGCATGTCCCAGACCACGGTATGGGTATCCCCAGAGACCAAGAATCGGCTGGCAGGGATGAAGCGGTACCCCCGCGAAACCTTTGACGACGTTATCAGGCGACTTATGGACTCCACCGAGGACGACGAGCCCCTGAGTGACGAGGCCATCCGGGGAATCGAGGAGTCCCTTGAAGACATAAAGGCCGGTCGCCTGTATACCCTGGAAGAGGCACGCGCTGAACTGCAGGCGGTATGGCGTACACAGTAAAACTCACATCGGCGGTGGTGCGGAACCTCACGAAGATGCCGGCGAGTGTCGGAACCCGGATCCTTGACGAGGTGGAGACCCTCGCTCAGGAGCCAGACCCCGCCCGGCACGTGAAGAAATTGAAAGGGGGAGGTCGGAACACCTTTTATTCGCTCCGGGTCGGGAGATATCGTGTTATTTTGAACATCTATGACGATATGCTTCTGATTATTGTAGTGGAATTGACACTCTCCCGGGCTAAAGCCTGGAGATTCTTGCTTCGTTGACCGGAACTTGCACCACCAGGATTGGTGGTGTAGTGGTTCTGATCTCCACAAGCGTAGATTCGGGTGTGCCCCACCCTACGGCTGCTCGTTTCAGAATATTCTGCGCGGCGTTCAGATCTCGCGGGACAGTGTATCCGCAGACCGGGCAGGAATGGGTTCGCTGCGCGAGATCCTTCTTTTCGCGGTGCCCGCAGAGGAAACAGTCCTGGGTCGTGTAGGCCGGATCGACCAGATGCACATACGTACCAGCATTCGCAGCTTTGTAGCGTATGAACTCCCGGGCCTTGTACCACGCGGCATCGAGAATAGATCTGGATCTGCCGCGGAGTTTCGCGTCCAGCGACTCAACCATCGGCCTGATGTTCAGGTGTTCCAGGGCGATGTGATCGTATCGATCAACATAGTATCGGCTCCACTTGTGCAGGAAGTCGTTCCTCCGGTTCTCGACCTGCTCGTGGATCCGGGCAACCCTGACCCGCTGCTTGCGGCGGTTCCTGCTCCCGAGCACCTTCTTCGACATCCTCCGCTGAGCACGCCGGAGCCGCTTCGCAGACTTCCTGACGTTGTGCGGGTGCTCGAAGACCACTCCATCAGTATCGGTGGAGAAGTTCTCCAGGTTCAGGTCGATCCCGACTGCCCGGGTACCGGTCGTCGGTTTGGGCGTGTCCGGGGTCTCGGAGATGATCGCCACGAACCATTTGTGAGCAGGCGTGTGCTTGATCACGATCTGTTTGATCCGTCCGGGCACCGGGCGGCTGAGTTCGATCCGCAGCTCTCCGATCTTGCTCAACCGGAGGCGGTTGCCCGTGAGCTTGAACCCGGTCGAATCAAATTCCATCGAGTGAACCCACTTCTTCCGGAGCTTGCCGACCTTTCTCCCCTTCGCTTTCATCGCTCTCAGGGCTCGGAGGCTGGAGACGATCCGGTGGACCACTTTCTGCAGAACATGGCTCTGCACCTCTTTCAGTTCCGGGTGCTGTTTCTTGAGTTCCGGTAAAAGAGAGTCCCGAAAGACGTTGTTGTCGAGACAGTGGTTCCGTACAAAGGTGCATCTCGCAAACCCGGTGAACAGCCGCTGTTCAACGGGGTGAGAGGGGTATGCACGGTAACGGGTGACGTGTCGCATTGCTTGAACCAATAGAGGGGTTTTGGCTCAGCAACCAATACGATATGCCGTGCGGGGGGATTCGTGAACGGACCAAGGGGCGCAATTCTCCCCACGGCTCAAGCCCGGGGCTTGCTTGCGCCCCTTGAAACCCGGTTTTCTGTCAGTCACCGGTCGAAGGTCTACCGGAAGCACTGACCTTGAGCGGGGCGGGGCACCTACTGGGCCCTCCGCCCCGACCTCCACCGGCGATCGCACGTTCGGACCCTCTCCACTGGTAGTCTCCCGGGAACACCTGCAAACTCGCGGCCTCTGGAATGCCCGACCCTGAAACTGTGCCGTGCGGGGTGAACATGTAGTACCCCTCCGGGGGGCAATTCCTCCCCCGCTTGCGCAGGGGGCCTCCTTGCTCCGGCAGGTGAGAGCGCTCGTCCCACCCGCCTCAGAACGATACCCCGACCATGAGCATGGCGAAGAGCACGAGATCGTAGACGGTATGCGTGATCGCCGACGTCGTGGTGTTCGAGTACCTCCGGATGTAGGCGAAGACGAGTCCCGCAAGGAAGACCGATATGAGGCCGTCCCAGCTGTACTGGAACGCGTGGAGCGATGCAAAGAGGAGCGCCGGGAGGAGGATGCCGAACCGGGGCTGGAGCAGGCCGCGGATGCTCACTTCCTCGCCGAAACCCGCCGCGACGGACGCCACGATGATCCCCGGGAGCGTGAGCGATCCTGCAAAGAGCAGGTTGACGGCCTCAGTATCGGTGACAGGGAGGCCGAGGTAGCCCACCAGCGCGGCGAGCACCGGATCGATGACGTGGAATACCGCGACGAGCGCGAGAGCCGCAGCAACGGCGAGAAGAACCCCCCTTCCCGTCGGGCGGACGAGCCCGAGGCGCAGCAGGGTCTCATGAGGCGTCCGCCGGACACATGCCCCGGCGATGAAGAACGAGCCGACAATCGTCCAGAAGAGGGTGTAGGCGTTCAGCGTGACCGTGTCCGCGAGGAGGTCCCCGGACGCGAGCAGGAGGTCGAGGAACGGCGGCGAGAGGAAGGGCGGACCCCCCGTCACCAGGAGCGGCACCGGGGGTATGAGGATCATGGCAAGGATGACCACGAGCGCAACGGTATGGAGGAACGAGTCCGGGTCGAACGGGAGGTAGCGGGCGAGCCACACCCGGAATTTGCGGGAGAACCCGATGAGGCTTGCAAGCCCGGCTACAAGAACACCGAGGAGGAGGAGGGCCATCTCCGCAGCCAGGGCAAGGTCGACCGTCTCCGGGTCGAACTGCTCAGCGTCGAGTGCTTCCGGAGGCAGGATTGATAGGAGTCCGAATCCCGCCGCGGCGGCCGCAAGCCCCCCGATGAGGACAAGGAGCCAGATACCGGCAGCCCACCGGAACGCCCGGTGCCGGTCTTCCGCCAGGTAAACGAGCATCGCGAGGACGACAAAGAGCGCCACATCGAGCGCGGCGGCGAGGAACGACCCTGCCTCCCCGCCGACGGTCCCGGATACAGCGACCAGGAAGATGAGGCCGAAGAAGACGATCAGCAGTTCGGGGGTGTGGCGACGGCAGAATTCTAACGACATGATATCATCTTTGCAACAATCTGGAGAAGCGCGGTGCTCTATAGCACCGGGTGAACGAAAAAATTTTCCGCACACGGGGGGTCGTCACCGCCACCCAAGCCTCCCGATGACAGGCCAGCCGAGCACCCCCACAACCGCGAGGGCCGCTGCTTGCAGCAGGAATATCGTCGGCAGCGCCCACCGGCCCGCAAGGACGGCTCCTGCGAACGGCCCGACCGAGAGCCCTACGGAGAAGAATGTGTTGTACATGCCGTAGGCGGCGCCCTGTGAGCCCTGGTCGCGGTAGATGCCGGCCATGATCGGCATCACCGGCACCAGGGCGCAGCTCAGCGTGACCCCCAGGGCGAAGACGGCGACGGCGACGAGCACAAGGGTCGGCGCCTGCATGGCCGCGACGATCGCAACCCCCGAGAGGAGGAGCCCGCCGCCGATGAGGGAGCGGCTGCCCCCGCGCCGGTCGTAGATCCTTCCTGCGGCCGGCTGGGCAACGGCGGCGGCGACCGCCAGCACCGCAAAGACGAGGCCAATAGTCGCCGGGGAGGCCGCGAAGGCGGCGTGCAGGTAGACCGGGAGGTAGGGGTCCACGACGCCGTAGGTCCCGGAGACAGCGACGACCGCCGCCGCACAGGCGGCGAGCGGGAAGAGACTCCCCCGGGGCAGCATCTCCGACCGTCCCCGACCGTCCTCCTGCTTGCAGGTGCGCACCGGGACGGCGAGGACGAGAAGGCCGACGGAGGCCACCAGCACCGCCGGGATGAGAAAGGTCGCGGTGTAGCCCAGGTACTCGAAGAGCAGCCCCCCGACGACCGGCCCGAGGACCGTCCCGAGCCCGACTGCAGAAAGCGATATCCCCATCCTCTCCCCGAGCCTGGCGGGGTCACAGGTATCGGCGAGGAGCGCAAGCCCCGCGGACCAGGTGGCCGCGGCCGATATTCCCTGGACCATCCGGGCGATGATCAGGTGCGTGACCGTGGTCGAGAAGCCGAAGAGGGCCGTCGCGAGAGCAAGGAGGAGCATCCCGGTGACGATGAGGGGCCGGCGCCCCACCCGGTCGGAGAGGAGGCCCATCGGTATGGAGAAGAGGAGGAGCATGGCGGCGTAGATCCCGAAGACGACCCCGATGACCGATTCGTCCACCCCGAGCCGGGGGGCGTACTCGGGGAAGACCGGGATGAGGAGGCCGTAGATCATCATGTCCATGAAGATGACGAGCACGACCAGCACGAGGATGGCGTCGGGCGATGCGGCGATGCGGTTCCGGAGGGTGCAGAACCGGTTCGGTTCCCTGGTTGTCATTGAGGTTCCTCTCTCTGCGGCACATCGTCGGTTCTGGTGCCGCCGTGTCCCTGTATGTTGGCGCCGTCAGCATATATCGGTAACAGGGGAGCGCCTTACAGGGGCCCCCGGTAGTACGCGAGCTCGCGGGCGTAGGGGCGGAACGCCTCGACGAGCGCCTCCGCCTCGGATTCGGTGAGCGGCCCGCTCCGGCCGGCGGCGGCGAGCGCCTGCACCTCCGCGGGCGTCGAGCAGCCGACGATCGCAACGGAGATATCCTGGGCGAGGGCGTACCGGACGAGGGTCTCCGGCGTCACCCCCGCATCGGGGACGAGGTAGTTCGCCCCGCCGAGCACCTTCATCCCGATGACCGCGACCCCCTGCTCCCTCGCGGTTGCGAGCGTCGAGGAGAGGAACCCCCCGAGCGCGCCTTCCACCGGGTTCGCGGGCATCATGACGGCATCGACCGGCCAGTTCTCCACAGCGTGCGAGAGGACGTCCGGGTCGTGGTGCCCGGTCACACCGATATGCCTGACGATGCCCATCTCCTTCGCCTCGATGAACGCTGCGAGGGCGCCGCTCGGCCCCTCGATCTCCCGGATGTCGGGAAAGGTCCGGACGTCGTGGACCTGCCAGAGGTCGAGGGTCTCGATCCCCATCCTCTGGAGGCTCTCCTGGAGGTCCATCTCGGCGTCCGCGTGGAGCCGGCTCGCTGACTTGCTGGCCTGGAATACGGGCGCCCGGAGGTCGGGATGACTCACCCAGACCTCGCCGTAGTAGTCCTCGCTCCCCGCGTAGACCTTTGCCGAGTCGAAGTAGGTGATCCCCTGATTGAGCGCCTCCATGATGACGGCGTTTGCCTCCGCGTGCCGCCCGTACGTCCTGAGAACCCCCTCTCCCCCGAGCCCCACAGGGGTGACCTCCCTGCCGGTCTTCCCGAACATGCGTCTGCCCAGTGCCGTCATGAGCCACCCTATCCCTGCCGGGCTATAAATATCTTCAGCCGGGAGCAGGGAAAACAGTTATGCGCCGCGGCCACCACCGGGGTGCATGGCGACGATAGTCTGGTTCAACATCCCCGCGGGCGAGACCGGGCGGGCGCGGGCGTTCTACGAGGAGGTCTTTGCCTGGATGGCGGAGCCGTTCCCGGGGATGGAGGGTGCCTTTGAGCTCGCGACGGGCGGGATCGGCGGTGAGATACTCCCGCGGGTCCACCCCGGCGAGCCGATAACAGTCTTCATCGGCGTCCCTTCGATCGATGAGTACGCGGCCCGGGTGGAGCGGGCCGGGGGCAGGGTTGTGGTCAAAAAGAGGGCGGTGCCCGGGCGGGGCTACTTTGCCATCTGCGAGGATACGGAGGGGAACCGACTGGGGCTGTGGGAGAGCGCTCAGGCGGCGGGGTGAGGGGCGGAGACGGAAAGCCGGCAATATGACGGGAAACGGGGGTGACCCCCGGATCTCGTCTTCCCTTCACCCCACCTCCCGGATCACCGCCACCCGCCACTCAGCCCCGTGGAGCCCGGCCGTCGTCCAGGCGATCTCCTTTTTCACCGTCTCTCCATCGACCGCAAACCCGTAGGTCGCGGTCCCATAGCGCCCGGCGGCGACCCGGTGGGCAGCATCAAGCAGGTCCGGGTAGTCCGCGTAGAGCGGGCCCTCAAACGTCATCCGCCCGACCTGGGCCGGGTCGGTATCATAAAGTATACGCCCGTCCGTCTGGACGACCATCACCTGGAAGGGAGTGCCGTTTATCGCCGGGCCGGCGACGCCGGCGATCAGAACCTCCGGCCGGAAGACAACGGAGGCAAACCCGGCAAACCGACTCTCGTTCGTAAAGACCGGCGTGCTGATCACTGCCGCCGGGAACCCTTCCGCGACCGTGATCACCTCGCTCATGATCGGCCGCTTCGATGCCAGGATGTGCCGGACGTTGGGCTGGTCCCGGAGATCCGCGCCCTCGGCTCCGTGATACGCCGCCGGTTCGGCGGCGATGAGCGTGCCTCCCGCGTCGGAGACCGTGCAGTCGACGATCGCAGGGTCGGTGCCGCTCAGGTTTAAGAGGATCCCGCGTGCGGCGGCATCGTTGAGACCTGTACGCCCGATCTCTGAAGCCGCGTGGCTCAAGCGGCCGTCAAGCGTCTCGAGCGCCGCGGTGATCCCGGACTGCAACCGGAGCAGGACCGCCGCCGCATCGGCAGCGCTCTCGTCGGCCGGCACCGCCGCCGGCTGGTTCAGCATCGCAAACCCGGCGCCGGCGGCGACCAGCACCGCTACGGCAGCAACGATCCACGGGTACGGCAGAGAACTCATCACATCCCTCTTCAGGGAGAAAAGGAGGGCGAGAGATTTAAGAACTGCGAAATTAACGCCGGGAAGAGAGCCCGCCCGCCGGAAACAAAGAGAGCAGCCGCAGGGGTGTCCTCACCGGGGCGCCCGGCCCCGGAGCCTCTTCTTCCGTATCCGCCATCCCACGACCCCGGCCAGGACGGCGACGACGATCGCGGCCAGAAGACCGATACCGAGCGCCGGATCCCGCTGGTAGACATCCAGGAGCACGTCGGCGCCAAGCGCGATGACGAGGCAGGAGGCAAGCGACCCGACGCAGACACACGAAAAGACCCGGGACTTCTCCAGCCCGAGCAGCCGGCCGAGGATCGACCCGTTCATCGCCCCTGTTCCCTGGAGCGGGAAGAAGATGAAGAGGATGAGCCCGACCGTCGAAAACCGCCTGAGCCAGGGCTGGGTCTCGGTGTAGTTCCGGCCCATCGCCATCCCGCTCTCGAGCAGCCGGCCGACGAGCGGGATCTTCAGCGCCAGGTCGAAGTTCCAGACGACGAAGAGCGAGACGGCCACGTCGAGAAGAAAGATCACAAGCGTGACGAGCCACCAGGGGTAGCCCATCAGGATCGCGATGGGGATGATCGTCTCTTTCCCGGCCGGAGGAACGAAGTAAGCGACGATCAGCCCGGAGAGAATGAGAAACTGCTGGTAGGGCTCGGTCAGGTAGAGCGCCGCAAAGACAGCCGGAATGACGGCAAGCGGGAGGACGAACTTTATCAGGCCGGTGAGGTAGGGGTTTTGATGGATGGATCTCCACCAATCCGACTCGGGGGTATTGGTTGTATGGTCCGCAGTCATGGGTCGAACTCCCGGGTGGGAGATACTCAGTTCAGATTTGGGGTTTCCGGATAAATACGTTGGCAGGAAGGGTTCCAGCAGGTTCATGGTTATGCAGCGTGAGGATAGGTACCAATGGCTCCTGTTCCTGACACCCGGCCGCCGCCCCGCACCCTCCCCGCCGTCGAGAGCGGCACCCGGGAGAGTGCATTATGCACGATTGCAAACGTCGGGACCGCGCTCGAAACTCTCCGTGAGGTGAGAAAGCACGTCCGCGGGGACCACAAGCGCCGCCTCGACGACGTCGCGGTGGTCCTCCGGGTAGTCGCGCTCGAGGCCCAGGCAACCTACGCGATCACCGACGAAGAGGCCCGGACATTCATCCGGAAGTGCCGCACACGATGAGGTCGCCAGGCAGCACGGGCTCCGTGAGAATCCGGGCGAAGCGTCCCCACAGCTGCGCCGGGCCCCCTCCGTCGGCCCCGACGTAGTCCCGGACGAGGCGGTATCCTTCGCTTAAGGCCACCGGGTAGGCCCGGAACTCCTCGATGAACCGGAGGTGGGTCTCCGCCGTCTCCGGAGCGAGGAGCAGGACGTCCCGGAGTCGGGCGTATGCGTCCTCCCGGGATATCGCACCGTTGATGTACTCCCGCGCCACCCGGATGTTCCCCGAGAAGAGCAGGTCCGTGGCCGCGGTGCTGATGGTATCAAGGAGAGCGGCCCCCGCGGGATCGAGTCCGGCCAACGGGAAGAGGACCTCTTCTGCGAACCGCACCCGGTCAGGCCGGGGGAAGGCGATCTCGATGCCGAGGCGGGCGGCACCTTCCCCGGCCGTCGCGAGCGGCGACGCGAGCGGGACGACCGAGTGCTCGATCCAGCCCCGGCCCCGGACCAGAGGCCTCCCGGATCGCCCACATCGTGTGGTGGCCGGGGTAGCCCTCGTGGCAGGCGTAGAGGAGGGCCCGGTCGATGGTAACCGGCCGGTCGGTGCTCACCTCGATGAGGCTCGCCCCACTCCCGAGGTAGCGGTTACAGACCTCCCATGGTTCCCCCGTGACATACCCGACCTCGATCCCCTCTCCCGCCGGGAGCAGCAGGTGCTCCGCGATCCGGCGGTGGCTCTCGGCAAATGCGGCTGCAAAGACCCGATCCAGCCGGTCGGATGGCACAGCGAACGATTCCACGAACGCCCGGTAGCGCCCGGGAAGATCGCCGCTCCCCGGGAGATTGGCGTCGAGCGCCGCGTGCAGTTCCTCGTACCAGACCGGGTCATCATCAGGCGCCGAAACCCCGAAGAGCGCCTCCGCCTCAGCGTCGAAGCTGAGGCTCATCCCCGAGAAGATACCGGCGCGGGCCCGAGCGCCCGGACCATGCCCCGGAGGTAGGCGTGGCGTGTGCGCCCGGCGCCCTCCAGCCGGTCGAGGTCGATCCGGTCCAGGGTGGCGAGGAGGTCGCCGGCGTACCCGGCGATACGGTCCGGCGTGACCGTGACCGTGAGTGCCTCCTCACGCACCGCCGACGGACCGAAGTAAGCGTCCACAAAGGTCGAGTCATGTACCCCGAGCCAGAGCACGCATTTAACATAGAATCGTGCGACAGCATCCATATCCCTGGACCCGGCAGCGTTCTCGCCGGTGTAGGTTGAAGGCTCCATCTATCAACTCTCGGGGAAAACGTGGGTTCCCGGGCTACTTAACCGGCGTGATCTGTATCCGCTCTTCCCCGGCTCCGCCTGCAGAGGGTTTAACCGGTTTGGCACCAACCTCAGGTGCAATGAACGAGTCGCTCCGGCAGGTCGTCCACCTCCTCTTCGGCCTCGGGATCGCGGCGTTTATCCTCCTCTTCGACCGCGACCTCTCCCTCTCCGTCCTCATGCTCGCTCTCTTTGTGGGATTCATCCTCTCCGACGCTGTCTCCCGGGGCTACACCATCCCGGTCGTCTCGGCGGTCATCGCAAACCTCGAGCGGCGTGACGCCGCACCCGGCCGGGGAGCGCTCTTCTTCGCGCTCGGAGCCCTTTTCTGCCTTGTCTTCTTCCCAAAAGAGATCGCCTTCATCGGGCTTGTGGTGCTCTCGCTCCTCGACAGCGTCACCACCCTCGCCGGTGTCCGGTTCGGGAGGACCCGGATCTACAACCACAAATCCCTCGAAGGAACGCTCGCCGGGGTCGCGGTGACGGCAGCCGCCCTCTGTCTCCTCATCCCGCCGCTGGCTGCCCTCGTGACGGTCGCGGTGACGGCAGTCGCCGAACTGGTGAGCCCCGTGGACGACAACCTTGTCATCCCCGTCGTGGCCTGCCTCGCCCTCACGGTGCTGCTCTGAGGCAGCGTTGAACCGGGCGGTTCAATTATTGTATTAAGGATCATCCCCGGATCTTCTGGTATTACAGAGGCGAAGAGCACAGTCAACTACCCCCACCTATCGGAGGGGGTTTGCTGCCGTGGCTCCTTGCGGGGCACAGGGCTGCACTTTCATCTGTGCGAAGGTTGACGGTTCATAGGTTGTCCTTATTCGCACGGGCCGGTTGACGCGGCCCCTACCGATTATCCGTGGCACCACGGAATCACCGGCTACCTTTCGCAAATGGTTCAGAGCGCCGTTGACGTCGGCGTTGATCAGGGTGCCCAGAGCACTCCGGTACAGCCCGCGCCGGATCCGTCGTTTCCTTCCGTAGGGGGGTTTCGCGATCGGATCGAGGTTCAGAGCATCGACCTGCGAGGTGTAGGCTTCCGAGTGGGTATCATCGAACCGGATCCCGTACAGCTCGCACTTGCTCTTCAGTTTCTGCCGGAACTTGTGATACGGCACCTGCACGAAGTTCTGGTTCCCCCGCCGGCCGTGGCGGATCTTGTCCTTGATCCCGTCCCAGCGAGGGAGGACAACCGTCCCGATCCGGTGCTGGAGGGCATAGTTCGCGATCCAGACCACGTACCGATCCATTGCCTCCCCGATCCGGCAGTCCCGCTTCTTCAGCAGCCGAGCCTGCCGCTTCGTGATCCCGGTTAGCCCCTGTTTGTCCTTGATGCTCTGCAACCGTGCGTTCTCTTTGTTGTACCACCGGTTAATTGACTTGATACGCTTACCGTCAAGGATGACGGCAGCCCCGGTGGCGGTGTCAACCAGCGTCGCAAAGTTGTTGAGCCCGAGGTCGATAGCGAGGTACTGGGCGGGGTCGAGGTTCTGGGGTTTGGAGGGGACCTTGTAGCAGAACTCGATCTTGTAGGCCTTCCCGCCGTGGGCCGGCAGGATCGTGACCTCCCGGATCTGGTGCGGCTTGATGCACGGCGGGATCGGGAACGTGAGCTCCTTCCCCGTCAGGCCATGCTGCTTCCGGAACTTGATCGCCATCCCCAGCGTCACGGCCCCGTTGCGGATCGTCAGGTGTGCCCGGGGGAACGCCAACTTGAACCGGCCGTCTTTGGGGAGGTAATGCGGAGGACTCGGACAGTGCTCGAGCTGCCCCTTGCGATACAGTTTCATCAGCTCGAAATACCCTTTGTAAGCTTCTTCAACCGACCGCAAGGTCTGCTGAGCGGTGTCGCTGTGCAGCAATCCGTAGTTCTCGTTCTCTTTTGACTGGACGTAGTTGCTGTACTCTTTGAAGGGGAAGTCTTTCTTTCGCGTGTAGGAGAGATAGGATCCGACCAGCACGTCAACCCTGGAGGTGAGGTCCGGTCGGATCCTCTGAAGGATCTGGCTGTTCTCCTGGTGCGTGGCATAGTGCTGCCGGACGTTGTACAACCCCACGTTGTACATGCCCTTGGCATGGTACGCGAGCGTGTCGAGGATCTGGAATGTCTTCTTGGGAAGACGCAGATAGTTACTGACCGCTCGCAGTGCCATTGGTTCTCAGATATGGCTCTCATCGGTCTATAATCTAACTCATGCGGGGCGAAAGTGTACGAGGCTTGCTGGGGGCAATTCCTCCCCCCGCTTGCGCAGGGGGTCTCCTTGCCCAAGCGAGATGAAACGCATCATCGCAGCAGTCATGATCGTCTTCCTCGTCCTCCCGGGGGCCACGGCGACCCCAGGGGAGAGTTGATCGGGAACGATGAGATGAATACGACACCGGGGGGAGAACACCGGGTGAAGATGGAGGAGAACAGGGCCCCTAAGATCACAGAGAATGAGACTCCAGAGATTGCGGAGAATGAGACCCGGGTGGACAGGGTTCACCGTGACCAGAACCGGGTCAGGCTCGCCGTCCACGCCCTGCTCGCCGCAGAAAACCGGACCGGCGGCATTGGCCGGGACGTCTCCATCATCGCCCGGGAGTTCGACAACTCGGTCCAGAAAACGGTCCAGGCCGAGGAGCAGATCCGGGCCCGGCACGGCCTCGTGCGGTTCTTCTTCGGGGGCGACGAGGACGCCGCACGCCTGATCGTAGAAGAGGCGCAGCGGAACCGGGAACGGGTCACTGAACTTCGGCAGTCAATCGGGAACTGCACCTGCGACGACGGGACCCGGACGATGCTCCGGGAGCAGGTCCGGACGATAGAGCAGGAGCAGGACCGGCTCTCGGCACTCGCAGAAGAGGAGATGCGGGCCCGGGGCCTCTTTTCCTGGGGGTAGGAACCCCCAACCTCTTATTGCCGCTCTTCTAACCTATCGTGGAGCGTCAGGTGGTCGCACTCCGGGCAGGTGGTGAAGACCCCGCAGGCGGAACAGTCCTCGCCGGTGCAGGGCTGCACCCGGATGGTGACGCTCGTGCGGGGGAACTCCCCTTTGACATCGGTCTCCACGTGCTTCACGATACCGTAAGCCTCCTCAAGGGTCGCGGTCTTCGGGACGACCAGGTGGAGGTCCACGAACCGGTTCGGCCCCGACCGGCGGGTCCGGAGCCGGTGGAAACCGATGACGGCCGAGCAGTGTTCGTTGATAATCTCCCGGATCCGGGCCTCCTCCTCAGGGGGGAGGCTCCGGTCGACGAGGTCCTCGAACGAACGCCGGATAAGATCGAATGCCGCCTTCAGGATGATGACGGCGACCCCGAGCGCGACGAAGGAGTCGAGGATCGTAAGTCCGGTGAGCCGGATCAGGACGAGACCGCCCACGACCCCTGCGGAGGTGTAGACGTCCGTCCGGAGGTGCCAGGCGTCGCTCTCAAGCGCAATCGACTCGGTCTTCTTCGCCACCGCCATAAGCCGGGAAGAGACGTAGAGGTTTATCCCGGCCGAAAGCAGCATGACGGCGATACCGAACCCCAGCGCCTCGACGTTCAGCGTCTCCTCTCCGCCGAGGAGGTTTCTCACCGCCTCGTTGATGATCAGGATGGCGGCCACGAGGATAAGGACCGCTTCGAGGAGGCCGGATATGCTCTCGTACTTCCCGTGCCCGAAGGTGTGGCACTCGTCGGGGGGCTGGGCCGAGCGCCGGACCGAGAAGTAGGCAATGATCGCGGCTATCAGGTCGATAGCGGAGTGGATCGCCTCGGATATAATACCGACCGATCCAATGGCGACGCCGACGGTCAGTTTTGTTACGACGAGAAACGTGTTCGATGCAACCGAGAGGCGTGCGGTCTTCTCTTTCAGCACGCCATCCAGGCCCAGAGCATCCTCCTTTCCCGCTCCCGGAGCGATCTCTCCCATGATTGATAAGTGTTCGACCTCCACCGGGATAGGGTTTTTCGTCCCCGGAGGGAGGGGCTCTCAATCGACCGTGAGGATGATGAGCGAGTCGGTCCCCTCGCGCCCGGGGGATACCCCCTCGGTGAGCACCACGCGCTCCCCGGGCTGGATAAGCCCTGAGTCCCGGATCGAATCGAGGATCGCCCCATGCCAATATTCTTTCTCGCTCCGGATCAGGAACGGGCAGACCCCGTAGGAGAACGCCAGGAACTTGAGGGTGCTCGGGTTCCGGGTGAACGCAAGGATCCAGGCCTCGGGCTTGAACCGGGAGATGCTCCGGGGCGTGCTCCCGGAGCGGGTGGGCGTCAGCACGAACCGGATGCCGAGCGCATCCAGCGCCTCGATGACGTTTAAGGAGACGACGTCGTTGACAGTGATCTTCTCCCGGCCCTTCCCCTGCCGGAAGTAGTCGAGCGGGGCGCACCCGGCCCCGACGGTTGTGCGCTTCTCCTCGGTCGAGCGGGCGATCTTCGCCATCATCGCAACCGTCTCGACCGGGTACTTCCCGATGGTCGTCTCCTCGGAGAGCATGACGGCATCCGTCCCGTCGAGGATGGCGTTGGCGACGTCGGTCACCTCCGCCCGGGTTGGGCGGATGTTATCGGTCATCGACATCAGCATCTGGGTAGCGGTGATCACCGGCCTGCCGAGTATGTTGGCTTTCTGGATGATCCGCTTCTGCACCGCCGGAACCTCCTCGATGGGGGTCTGGACCCCGAGATCGCCCCGGGCGATCATGACCCCGTCAGTCTCCCGGAGGATCTCGTCGAGGTTTGCGAGCGCCTCCTGCCGCTCGATCTTGGCTATCACACGGATGGACTTCCCGGATCTGGCCGCATACTCCCGGGCCTTCCGGATATCCTCCACCCGCTCGATGAACGATATGCCGAATGTGTCAAGTCCTTCGGCGAGCCCGAAATCGATGCACTCGAGGTCGCGGTCGGTCACGGCGCTGAGCGCAACGATCCCTCCGCCGCCGACAAGGCTCATCCCCTTGCGCGAGAGGAGGGGGCCGCCGATGACCACCGTCGCCCGGACATCGCTCTCGGTGACCTCGTCGACCCGGAGTTGGAGGAACCCGTCGTTGAGGAAGACGGTGCTCCCCTCTGAGACCAGCTGCGGAAACTGCTCGAACTCGACAGGGATCCGCGAAGGGTCCCCCGGCGCCGGGGAAGTCGTGAGGGTGACGACCTCGCCCTTGTGGAGTTCCATAGGCTCGTTCGCGAGGTCGCCGATCCGGATCTTCGGCCCCGGGAGGTCGATCAGGATCGTGACAGGGATCCCGGTATCCTCCGCTGCGGCCCGAATGTTTTTGATGTTCTCCCGGTGCTCGTCGAACGTACCGTGGGAGAGGTTGAGTCGGGCGACGTTCATGCCGGCGCGGACCATCCGGGCGAGCACCTCCCGGGATCGGGATGCGGGCCCGATGGTACAGACAATCTTGGTCTTCTGGTCAGGCAGGGTCATCCGCTTCCGTTTTGCCTGCTCGGATATCCGCTGCAGCACCTCTTCGAGCATCATAAAGTATCTTCAGGTTCCGACATCGGATTAACCTTCGCCCGACAGGGTCGGCAGGCCTCGGGAAAAAAGAGTATGCAGGGGTTACGCGCCTGTCCGGGGGCGGTGCGGCTCCATCACTCCAGGACGGATTCCTGGCCGGGCCCGGTGCTCCCCGGCTCCCGCACCGGGGTCACAGCGAGCGCCCGCCCGCTCTCGGCGCTGTACTCCCCGATACGCCGGTGGACGTGCTCGACCATGCCTCCGGTGGTGATGATGAGCGAGTTCTCCCCGATGAGGGCTTTTAAGATGCACTTATCGATGACCCCATAGGTGTAGTCGAGGAGGATCCGCTCCCGGTTGGCGAACTCCTTGGCGCGGGTGCCCATCGCCCCGACGTGGTCGACCGTGCCCTGCTCCACGAGCGCCCGCAACTTGTCGCCGCCGGTCCGGTCGGCGTTGCAGAGGTAGATCGTCCCGGGGTCGTCCCGGGCCGGGGCGTGGCCGTGCATCGCCCGCTCGATCCGGTCGGTGAACTCGAGCACACTCTTCGGGGGAACGCCCCGGTCGATGACGCCCCGGAGGCCGAGCTCGTTGTAGAGGTCGAGGAGGGCCGGCGGTTTTAAGCGGGCGGCCGCGAGGAGGCTCGCGTCCGAGAAGACCTCCTCCGGCGGCCCCCTGGCAAGGACCCTTCCGCGCTCCATGAGGATGACCGAGTCGGCCCAGCGGTACGCGAGTTCGACATCGTGGGTGGATATGAGCACCGTCCGGCCGCCGGAGGCGAGTTCGTCGAGGAGTTCCATCACCTCCTCGGAACTTGCGGGGTCGAGGGTGTTGGTCGGTTCGTCGAAGACGAGGACCGCTGGCTCCATAGCGAGGATGCCGGCGATGGCGACCCGCTTCTTCTCACCGCCGGAGAGGTGGTGGGGAGGCCGCTTCTCGTAGCCGTGGAGCCCGACGTAGCCGAGGGCGTCCCGGACCGCCCGCCGGACAGCGTCGGGGGGGAGACCGAGGTTCACCGGCCCGAAGGCCACGTCCTGCTCGACGGTCGGGGCGATGATCTGGACGTCGGGGTTCTGGAAGACGAACCCGACACGGCGGCGGAGGTCCCGGAGACTCCGGTTGTCGTAGGCGAGCGGTCGGCCGGAGAAGCGGATCTCGCCCGTGGCGGGCCGGAGCATACCATTGAGCATCAGGAGGAGCGTCGACTTCCCGGCACCGTTCGGGCCAACGAGGGCGGTCTTTGACCCGGCGGCGATCCGGACGCTCACCCCGGCAAGGGCGACAGGGCCGTTTGAGTAGGTGTAGGTGACGTTGTCGGTTTCAAGCAGTGGTGTCATACGAGTACAAGACCTCCGGTGCAGAGTGAGGCGCCGAAGACGACCCCGATGTAGAGCAGGGCCGCCGCGAGCGCAAAGCAGGAGACCGGCCGGGTATCGCCCGGGATGCAGAGTCTGCCGTCGTAACAGCGTGCGTCCATCGCGAGGACCAGGGCTTCACCGCTCTCCCAGGTCCGGAGGAAGAGTGCTCCCGAAAGCATCCCGAACGACTGCACCGACTCCCGGAACCGGCCGTAACCGAGACGCATCACCTGCGAGCGGTAGATCTGACCGGCCTCCTCGATGAGGATGAAGATAAACCGGTAGGTGAGCATGGCGAGATCGATGAAGACGGTGGGCACCCGCAGCCTCCGGAGGATATCGAAGACCTCGGTCATCGGCGTCGTGAGCGCGATGAAGTAGAGCGAGCACATGCCGCCGAAGACCCGGGCGAGGAGGAGAACGGCGAGGTTCACGCCGTCGGCCGTGATGGCGAGTGGGAGGCCGGGGACCTCGAGGAGCACCGCCCCGCCAGCGGTGATGAAGAGGACCACGGCGATGCTCATCACAGCAAATGAGACCGGGATGAGGAGAAGCCGGGCGTAGAACCGCACGGGGATCCTCGCGAGGGCGAGGATGACGGTGCTCATCGAGGCCGCGACCAGGAGGGGGGCGACGGGGGCCGGCGAAGAGACCGAGAGCAGGATGCTCGAAAGTCCTATGAGGAGTTTGAGGCTCGTGCTCGTCTGCCGGAGGCCGTTTTCCTGGGCAAAATCTTCGAGCACCTCGTACATCCTTCCAGTCCTCTTATCAGGTTCGTGGGAGTACCAAAAAAATCAAGCGGTTTTCCTGCTGCCCTGCCAGTAGCCGAAGATGTAACCGATGATCACGGCACCGATGGCAGCCTGCAGGGCGAAGAGGAGCGACTCAATCTCGCCGCTTGGGGGTTCCCAGAAGGGCTTCGCCCAGGGCTCGTAGCCGGAGGCCTCGATGAGGTCGGCGGCGTTGCCGTCGGCTCCGCCCCAGGCCTCCTCCCCGGTGGCCCTGATCGCGGCGTCCTGGAGGAGGAAGACAGCGGCAAAGACGAGGATAAGCGCAGCGACCGCAATCTCCATACCGTATTTCATGCGGCGGCCTCCTGGAGTTTCCGGATTGTGCTCTCAGGGAGGAGGTTTAGGCGGGTGAGGATCTCGGGTTTGAGCTGGACGATGTACTTGAAGACGAGCGCGATGACCGCGCCCTCGACGATGGCGAGCGGGACCTGGGTAACGGCAAAGATCGCGGCGAAGGCCGAGAACGCCCCAAGGAACCCGGCGGTCCCGGGGAACGCGAGTGCGAGCTGGACCGAGGTGACGACGTAGGTGGCGAGGTCGGCGAGGGCTGCGGCACAGAAGACCGTCGCGTAGGTGTTCGCGCCCGCCCGGATCCCGACCTTATAGATTAGATAGGCGACGGCCGGGCCTGCGATCCCCATGGAGAAGACGTTCGCCCCGAGGGTGGTGATCCCGCCGTGCGCGAGGAAGACCGCCTGGAAGACGAGGACGATCAGCCCGAGAACGGCGGCGATGCAGGGGCCGAAGAGGACGGCGCCGAGCCCGGTCCCCGTGGGGTGCGAACAGCTCCCGTTGAACGAGGGGAGTTTGAGCGACGAGAGGACAAAGACGAAGGCACCTGCGACCGCAAGGAGCGGCAGGGCTTCCCGTTTCTCCTGTACGAGTTTGTTTACCTGGTAAAGTCCGATGACGATGAAGGGCAGGGAGACGAGAAACCAGACCTGCCACCAGGGGCTAGGTAAAAATCCTTCCATGATGTGCATGATTATCCACCAGTAGACCGCCGTGCCGGCGCGTCAGCCAAATTAACTTGAGTTAATACAAATTAATCTGACATATCGAGGTTATCTCAGGTCATATTTATCTTCTGCGGTATTCAACACTACTGGAACGATATGCGCCCGATTCCACGAATTGTCGTCGCCGGAACCCACAGCGGCTGCGGCAAGACAACGCTTGCAAGTGGCCTGATGGCGGCGCTCGCCGCCCGGGGACTCGCTGTCCAGCCATTCAAGGTGGGCCCGGACTTCATCGATCCCGGTCACCACTCGGCCATATGCGGCCGGATGTCGCGCAACCTCGATCCGTTCATGATGGGGGAGGCGGGGGTGCGAGAGACGTTTGTCCGGGCCTCTGCCGGCGCCGACGTCGCCGTCGTCGAAGGCGTGATGGGACTCTATGACGGCCTCGACGGGACCGATACCGCGAGCACGGCGCACGTCGCGAAGATCCTCGACGCCCCGGTTCTCCTCGTGGTAGACGCGAAGGGCGCGTCCCGGAGCGTCCATGCGGTGGTCCGGGGCTACGCAGGGTTCGACCCGGCGGCCCGGGTTGCCGGGGTCGTCTTCAACCGGATCGGGAGCCCCCGTCACCGGGGGCTGATCGAGGCCACACAGAGCCTCCCGGTCTACGGGTGGGTCCCCCGGCGGGACGACCTCGTGGTCGCGAGCCGGCACCTCGGCCTCGCTATGGCGGCCGAGACGGGAATACTTGCCGGGTTCGGCGCGGTTGTGGAAGAGACCTGCGATCTTGACAGAATTATAGGCCTCGCCCGGGCGGTCCCGCCCCTCCCGGAGCTGCCGGAGGTGTTGGATCGGCCGGAGGCAGGGATCCGGGTCGGCGTCGCCCATGATGCGGCGTTCTGCTTCTACTACCAGGACAACCTTGAGGGGCTCGCGCGAGCCGGGGCGGACCTGGTCTCTTTTTCGCCGGCACAGGACCGGCTCCCGGACGTGGATGCACTCTACCTCGGGGGAGGCTACCCGGAACTCCACGCAGAGGCGCTCGCGGCTTCCCGGTGCCGGGATGATATTCGTCGGGCGGTCGACGACGGCATGCCGGTCTACGCGGAGTGCGGCGGGCTCATCTACCTCACAGAACGACTGGTGACCGGCGACGGCGACCACCCGATGGCGGGGGTCCTCCCGGCGGTGGCGGAGATGACGGGCCGCATCCAGGGTCTCGGCTACGTGGAGGCCCGGGTGGTCGGCGGGGCGCCGGTCCTTGCGCCGGGTTCCGCCTTCCGGGGCCACGAGTTTCACTACTCACGCATCGAGTGTGCTCCCGACGCAAGGTTTGCCCTGGAACTCCTCCGGGGCCGGGGGATCGACGGCGGTCGTGACGGACTTGCCGTGCAGAACACTGTAGGGCAGTATACCCACGCTTACTTCCCGGTCGGGTTTGCCGAAACACTGGTGCAGGCTGCCGCGGCATACCGGCGGGCGTAGGGGAAGTCCCCCGCACCCCGCCGGTACGGGCGAAAAATGAGGGTTAAGCGGTTGTGTTGCTGGTGACGATGATCGTTCCGACAAACCCGGACTCCTGTGACTGGTAGGTGTAGTTGTCTTCTGTGGAGAAGGTGTAATTATACGAGTCCCCCGGCTGGAGCATCCCCGAGTTGAAGAACCCGGCTGCCCCGGTTGCCGAGACGGTCTCATTCGTGGCGGCGTCGTTGGTCCATGTCACCGTGGTGCCCGGGGAGACGTTGAGCGTCTGCGGTACAAATCCACTATCGGTGATGGAGACGGTCTCTCCCCCGGCTGCCGGCGGTGCGGGCGGGGTCTCCGTCACGTTCGTGGCGGAGGTCGTTGTGGTCGCTATGGTGGTCCCTGTCCCCATGGGCGTCGCCGTCGTCGCCGTCGCCATCGGGGTCTCGGTTGACATGGTCGTCGTTGTCGCTGCAGGAGTCTCGGTCGTCACGGGCGTTGTTGTCGCCATTGGGGTCTCGGTGACTCCCGGTGTTGTTGTGCCAGGGGTCACCGTCTGGTTACCCGCCGGCTGCACACACCCTGCGATCATGATGCTCGCGATCACCATGAGGGCAAGGATACCAAATATGTTCTTCATGGGGTGGAGGATGCTTCTTAGCGTAAATAAACTTTACCCCACACTTTGAAACTAAAATACGGGGTTTAAATTCGTCGTCGGATGATTACGACCGGCGATCCCGGCATCTAAAGGCGACTGGATGCTCTACCGCGGATAGCGTGACGCACGCGCAGCAACCAGCTGGATAGTGGCTAATACGCCTCGATAAGTCCTGAGGAGAGGGGGCGCACCAGTTGGACGATATACCGGTATGGTGGGCACCCCGACAGGGTCGCCGTGAAGCGTCTCCCAGTTTCCAGGAACGCTACAGGACTGCGAACATCCTCTCCTGGGACAGTCTGGGTCCCGGCCGGGACTCCGGGCACTGTGTCACGCATCCGCGCCTCAATCTCCTCGCGATCGCTCCGGAACGGCATCCACTTCCCGGAGCAGGAAGGAGAACGCCGCTCCTTCTCCGGGGCGGCCCGGCACCCGGTCTTCCACCCAGAGCCTGCCGCCATAGCGGTCGATGAGTATCCGGACCAGGTAGAGCCCGAGCCCTTCGCCCACGCCCCGCTGCTTCCTCTCGTAGCGGTGGAAGATCTCCTCTTTCCGGTCGTCAGGGATGCCCCGGCCGGTATCCGCAACCGTCACCCGGAGAAACCCGTTACCCTCCGCCTTGACCCGGATGGATACCTCGACGTCGGGACCCCCGTGCTTTACGGCGTTGCCGATCAGGTTCATGAAGACCTCGCAGAGGAGGTCGTCCGCAAGAACCTGCCGGGGAGCGCCCTCGTAGCGGATGGAGGTATCCGGGAAGTGGGCGATCTCCGCCTGGATGACTGCGTCGAGGTCGGTAGCCCGGAGCCCGGGCGGCCCTGCGTGAATCCGCCGGATCTTCGAGACGGTCCCGAGGATCTCGATGCTCTTTGCTATGCTCCGCTTCAGGTTCGCCACGTACCCGGCAGCCTCGCCCTCCACGGAATCGACGAGTAATTCGGCATAAAGGTTCGAGACGTTCTCGGTGTTCCCGATGTCGTGGGTCAGGATGTCGAGGTAGAGGTTCGCCTCCCGGTGCGCAGATTCAAGGTCCCGGTGAATCCGGGCGAGTTCACCGGCGTGGCGCATAATAGCTTCCTCCGTCCGCCTGCGCTCGGTGACATCACGGACGATGCCACCCCGGAAGAGCGGCTGGCCAATCGAGTCGGGGATCACCGTGAAGTGGTCCTCGAGCCAGCGGTACCGGCCGTCTTTCGCCCGGAACCGGTAGACGAGGAGCCCCCTGCCCGAGGCGGCAGCGGTGTTAAGCTCTGCTTCAACCGGCAGGCGGTCGTCGGGATGAATGCGGTCCACGACCTCTTCAAGGTTCATGGCAGCCATCTCCTCCGGTGTAAAGCCGAGGATCTGCTCGATGACCGGGCTCATGTAATCGTAGCGGTCCGCCTGCAGGTTGCGCCGGTAAGCCGCATCGAGGGAGTTTTCCAGGACCGCCCGAAACCGCTCCTCACTCTCCCGGAGAGCCTCCTCAGCCCACTTGCGCCTCGTGATGTCGGTGAAGAACGCTGTAATATATCCCCGCTGAGATGAAAACGCAGTGACTTCATACCATCTCGAGAGAGAAGGCAGCGGATATTGAAACGTCGCCGGTTCGCCTGTCAATGCCACGTTCCCGTAGCTCGCAATAAGATCGCCGATCTCATCCGGGGCGAAGATCTCAGTCGCCCGCCGGTTCAGAATATTCTCCCGAACAAGCCCGGTAAATTCTTCAAACGTCCTGTTAACCCTTAAATAGACAACATCGACGGGTCTCCCGCTGCCATCGGTGATGATCTCGCAGAAAGCGTACGCAACGAGGGGGTTATCAAGAGCCTGCCGGTACCACTCCATGTTCTCCTGGAGAGCATCCTCAGCCCGTTTACGCTCAGAGTCGTCGTAGATGTAGCCCTGGGCCTCGAGGAGTTCGCCGTCCGGACCGAAACGTCCGACCACGTTCTCGACGACATGGATCCGGGTGCCGTCCCGGCGCTTCCGCGTTCGACCCTCGTTCTCTACCTTCCTCTCCCTCCGGATGCGCGCGAGAAGCCAGTCCCGGTCCCCGGGGTCTTCGTAGAGATCCCCGATATTGGTGTCCAGCGCTTCTTCTACAGAGGCAAACCCGAATATCCTGACAAACGCCGGGTTGCAGGCGAGTATCCGGCCATCCAGGGCGGTGACAAAATCTCCAGTGAGATCGTCTTCAAAGAGCCGCCGGTACCGTGCTTCGCTCCCTCGCAGGGCTTCTTTTACAGACTGCAACGCGGCGTTCTCGCGCCGGAGCATCTCGTTCTCGGCCTGGATCGCGGCCATGCACTCATGGGCCGGCCGCTCCCCCGCTGCAGTGTTAGGCGATTTCCTGATCGATTTATCTGAGCGTGCCGGCATCAGAACTCCAGGGACAACTTCACTGCTGATCCTAGCTGAATTTGCACGGGGAGTATTAATGCTACCTCCCGGCAGGCAGGGTCAGAGGATTCTTCGTGCACCGCCTGTGAAGGCAAAAGCCAATCGGGAACTGGTGGATATCTTATGGTCATACAGCCAAGATGATGTACGTTACAACCCGGAATATTTGTAACCACACTGATATCGCCACAGAGCGTTCGCGAAGCCCGCAGAGGAGAAACGTATGAAGTTCGAGGAGATCAACGGCAACATCTTCTACAACGGCGATTGCATTCCTGGGGCAAGGGAGCATATCCCCGACGGCACGATCGACCTCATCGTCACCGATCCTCCATACGGCATCAACGGCGACCGGTTGCACCGGCACTACAACCGGGATGAGGGGTTCGTCGTAGAGGGTTACGTCGAGGTTCCCGCATCCAGCTATGGAGAGTTCAGCCAGAACTGGATACAGGAAGCCGAACGCATCCTCAGGCCGGGCGGAACAATCTACATCGTCTCGGGGTACACGAACCTCTACCACATACTCCATGCCCTGCGGCAGACAAACCTCCGCGAGGTCAATCATATCATATGGAGGTACAACTTCGGCGTCTACACCAGCCGGAAGTACGTCTCCTCCCACTACCACATCCTGTTCTATGAAAAGCCGGGCGGCAAGAGGACGTTCAACCTGGAGTCACGGTACGGGGTCAGGGAGAGGGCTCCGGATGATGGGTCGCTGAATTACCGGGACCGTGAAGATGTCTGGATGATCAACCGCAAATACAAACCCGGGCAGGTGAAGAACAAGAACGAACTGCCGGCAGAGTTGCTCATGAAGATGATCCAGTACAGCAGCAGCGAGGGCGACCTCGTCTGCGATATGTTCCTTGGCGGGTTCTCGACTGCCAGGGTGGCCATCGGCCTCAACCGCCGGGTGACCGGGTTTGAGGTATCGGGGTCGGTCTTCGACCTTCAGGTCGAAGAGTTGAGGGATATCAGGCAGGGATACTTGCTGCCGTCGGTAAGGGTTCCCCGGATCGAGGACCAGGAGAACCGGGGCAAGCCCTGGACAGACAGCGACCGCGAGACCCTGGTCTGCCGGTTCACCCGACTCATCGAATCCGGCAAGACGAAGAAGAAGGCCATCGAGATACTGGAGGGAGAACTTGGCCGGGGCCGCTGGTCTATCGAGAAGATGCTGAATAAACAGGGTATTAAGGCCGGCGGCAGGCGGGGCGGGCTGAAGAACAATGAGAACGCTGATAACTCCAAACCATCGTTGGCCCTTCGTTCCCGGGATGAATGAAGTTTATCCATGCAAACGGCTGCTATGTGGGGAGGTCGCCGGGGTGGTGGTGGTGCCGGTGCGGGTGCTCGGCAGGGAGTGGACTGGAACACCTGGCAGAACACGGAGAGAGGCGGACTACCGGCGCACGGGACCGGGCCGGTGAAGGTCCGGGTGAGTAACTACACTGGAACACGGTCGTCGAGCATCGGCAACACTAAAACGGTTCAAAAAAAATGTTTTACGGATACCCCGGAGAATTCACGCCGGATGGAAGATACCGATGACAACACCCACCGCGCGACCGTTCCTCAAGTGGGCAGGCGGAAAGGCGCAGCTGCTCGATGTGTTCACCCGGAGAGTCCCTCAGGGACTCAACGAGGGAACCCTCCCGGTCTTTGTCGAACCGTTCATTGGCGGTGGGGCGGTCTATTTCAAATTTAACAGCATCTTCAGATTTAAGGAGTGCCACATATTCGATATCAACGAGGAACTGGTCCTTGCCTACAGCGTTGTGAAGAACGATGTTCGGGGTCTCATCGACTACCTTGGCGACGTCTCGGATGACTTTTTATCCCGGAATGATTCCGGGCGGAAGGATTACTATTACACCATGCGGGATACATTCAACCGCGCGAAAGGAGCCATCAATTTCACGCAGTATGGTGAGGAGTGGATAGAGCGGGCAGGCCAGCTCATCTTCCTCAACAGAACGTGCTTCAACGGTCTTTACCGGGTAAACTCCCGGGACGAGTTTAACGTCCCGTTTGGCAGGTACAGGAACCCGAGGATCCTGCATGAAGGTGCGCTCCGGGCCGATTCCGTTGCGCTCCGGAATACGACCGTCCATCTCGGCGATTTCACACTGGCAGAGCCCTACATCTCAAAAGACACGTTCGTCTACTTCGACCCGCCGTACCGGCCCCTGAATCAGACATCATCGTTCACGCAGTACTCGAAGGACAGGTTTACCGACGAGGAACAAGAGCGTCTCGCGGCATTTTATGCCCAATGCGATGCCCGGGGGGCCAGCCTGATGCTGAGTAACTCTGATCCGAAGAACATCGACCCGGACGACGAATTCTTTGATGATCTCTACGCCGGATACAACATTGACCGGGTTCCGGCGAGGAGAACGATCAACTGCGACGGAACCAAACGAGGGAAGATTCACGAGATCATCGTCACGAACTACAGTCGGGAATGACCCCAAAGGACGATAGCGCCAGGGCATACGCTCTATTCGGGAGCGTGAACGCCCGGGTCAGGACCATCCCACAACTATAAGACCTCCCGAAGATATGCGGACCCATGGCGTTCCGGGAGATCGACGACGACCTCTGGGAGATCGTCCTGAGACACCTTCCGCCCCAGAAACCCCACGTCGGCCGGCCGCGCCGGGATCCCCGGCACCTCTTCAACGGGGTTCTGTACGTCCTCTCCACCGGGTGCACATGGAGCGATGTGCCGGCGAAGTACGGGACGAAATCGACGGTGCACCGTTACCACCTCGAACTGTGTGAGCGGGGGGCATACCAGGCGATCTTCCTCGACCTCCTCCGGTCGGGCTACGAGTTCCGGAAGGGGGAGGCGGACCGGTGTGTTGTGAGGAGGCTCAGGGCTCCCGTGCCGTAGGCAGCGATGCTGGCAACCACTCTAAAACTCCCCCGCCACCACCACAAACAGGTCCCCACGGGGGGCCGGGGGCTCTGCCCCCGTCCCGACGACGATCCGCTCCTCCGGGTAGCCGAGATCCTCGCAGACGGCGATCCGGGTCCCCGGCGGGAGGGCGGCCGCGAGCGCCTTAACGTCGAAGGCCGGGTCGGCTATGAGGAAGACGACACGGCCCCGCAGGACCTCCTCCCGGGTGTCGGCGACCGCCCGGGCATGATCTTTCCCGTGGGCCGAGACGACCACCGCCCGCGTCAGCGGGACCTTCAGGCGGGCGAAGGCGACCTGGAGCGAGGATATCCCCGGAACCACCTCGCCCGGGAGGTAGCCAAGGCCGGCAAGCATCGGGTCCCCTGTCGAGAGGACGACTGCATGGGCCGGGAGGGACCGGAGGCTCCGGTAGTCCGTGATCTCGTGGACCTCGCACCCCGGCGGGACGACATCCCGCGCAAGCGTGATCGCCCGGGCCGAACCGTAGATGAGCGACGCGCCCGCGATGACCGCCACCGCCTCCGCGGTCAGCATACCCGGGCCGCAGCCCACCCCGACAACCTTCACGGCGACTCCCCGATGACCCGACCGTCACGGTCGACGATCACGACCCGGAGACGGGGGTAGCGGAGACAGAACGCTGAAATTTCCCGACGAGCAACCTCCTCCCAGAGCGGAGTCGCCGAGAGTTCTTCCACCGTCGCGCACCCGGTCCCCTCGAGGACATCAGGGTTCATGAACTTCAGGATCAGCCCTGGAAGCCCGCAGATCACTGCATCGCCATCGACCGCCCGGAGCGCCTCCTGAAGCTGGCTCCCCACGAGGACCGCCTCCCGCTCCGGAAAGAGGAGCCGGGAGTAGCGGAGCCCGAGCCGTCCGGTCGTCAACACGACCGCACGAGCCCGGGCGATACGGTCAAGCACCCCCTCCGCCATGTGGTCATCCCAGGGCTCCACGAGTCCGGTCGTCCCGAGGACCGATATACCGGCCTGCACTCCCACCCTCGGGTTCAGCGTCTTCTGCGCCACCTCCGCCCCCCGGGGGATCGTGAGTATGACCGTCGTCCCGTGGAGGCCCGCCTCCTCCACCGCCTCGTCGATCGATCGCCGGATGCAGTTGAGCGCCGGAGCGCTGATCGCCGGCGTCCCCTGCCGGTGGCGGGGAGTGTCGCGACCGAAACTCCCGATGCCCTCGCCGGGGACGAACTGGACCCCCCCCGAGAGGGAAGGAACCGCGGTCGCGACGAACTCGAGCCCCGCGGTCACGTCCGAGGGGTAGTCCCCGGCGTCCTTCCAGCACGATGCCCGTCCCCGGTAGGCGTCCACCGGGATTCTGACCGCAATACCGCAGGGAAGGGTGACACCCACCCCCGTGACCGTGTCAAGGGCAAGCGAGAGAACCGCCGCCTTACAGGCCGCGGCCGCCGTCGTCCCGGTCGTGAACCCCCTGCGGAGGACCGTTCCCGACGCCGTCAGGACAGCAAGGCCCCGCCGGACGTCGGGGAGGAGGTCGGGAGAGCGGCAGGCCGAAACCCACGCCTCGGGGTATTCGAAGTCAGTAATCGGGTCCCGCATGACCTGCACGCTCGGCGAGGATCGTTATGATCTCGTTTATCGCCGCCACCGCGACCGGTGTGCCGCCCCGGGTGCCGGCGTTGGATACCGACGGCACGTCGAGGGCACGGAGCGCCTCCTTCGACTCCGCCGCGTTCACGAATCCCACCGGGGTCCCGACGACCAGTGCCGGCCGGACATTGGCCCGCACCATATCGCAGACAACGAGAAGCGCCGACGGGGCGTTCCCGATGATCACGATTGCACCTTCTATCCGGTCCCGCAGGGCGACAAACCCCGCGGATGTCCGGGTGATCCCGCGCTCGCGGGCGATATCCTCACCGAAGTCAAGGGCGCAGAGGACCTCGCTCTCGTGCCCGCGCTTCAGGATGCCCGCCTGCACCATCCGGATATCAGTGATGATCGGCGCCTGCCGCTCGAGCGCAGAGAGCCCTGCCGCGACCGGGTCGCCGGTAAAGCGCATCAGGTCCGCCATCGCAAAGTCGCCGACCGCGACCGAGCACCGCTGCCGGACCCGGTCCTCGGGGGTGGCGTTTCCCACCCGCTCCCGGGCCAGATTCCGGCTCTTGCTCGCTATCGCGTAAGCCTCCGGGGTGACCGCCGCAAGGTCAGTATACGTATTTCCGGTGGTATCCCCGGGGCGTGATGATTCCTCTCTCATCAGTCTCACTCCTCCAGATCCTCGTCTCTTCTCCGCCGACCAGGACAATCGAGTGCATGTCCACGAAGGCGAAGTGGTCTTCAAACTCACCGAGCGTCGTTACCAGCCGCTCCTCACCCTCCCGGTAGGCGTTCCTGACCACCCCGACCGGCGTTCCGTCGGGGAGGTGCCGGCGGGCGATCCCGACAGCAGCGTTCAGGTTGTGCGGCCTTCCCCGGGAACGGGGGTTGTAGAGGACGACCGGCACCCGCATCCGGAACGCGAGGTCGAGCCTCCGCTCGATCTCCTCCCAGGGCGTCAGGAGGTCCGAGAGGCTCATCGTGACGTAGTCGCCTGAGAGCGGCGAGCCGAGGAGCGCCGCCGCCGAGACCGCGGCCGTGATGCCGGGGATGATCTCGACAGGGACCTTCGTCGCTGATCGCTCAGCCACCTCGAGAACGATGCTCGCCATCCCGTAGACCCCGGCATCGCCGCCGCTCACCATCGCGACGACGCGGTCCTCCGCGAGGGCGAGCGCCTTCGTCGCCCGGTCGACCTCCCGGCCCATGCTGCTCCGGATAACTTCTTTCCCGGCGAGCATCGGCAGGACCAGGTCAAGATAGAACCCGTTGCCTATGATGCAGTCGGCCTCCCCGAGGGCTTTCAATGCCCGGGGCGTCATCTGCAGCAGGTTGCCGGGGCCGGTACTGACGATATACAGTCTTCCTCCATTATCGCGCGATTGCAACGGTAACACTCCCATAGGCCTGCTTGGCAAGCACCAGTTCTTTCCGCTTCGAGGCCGCGAGGGCCGAGGGTTCCGCGACCCCGGCAAGCCCGATCAGGGCGGCCCGCGAGGGGGTAGGGCCCTCCTGTGCGTTCAACATTTCGTCGTCCAGGAAGACAAGGTTGCCGCCGAGGTCCGCGACGGCACGGAGGAGCCCTGCCTCCCCGCGCTTCTTCACGGTCGTCGCGTAGACGAGGACCTCGTCAGGGGCGATCCCGACCTCCTGGAGCGCCCGTCCGACAGCGGCAGCCACATCGGCCGCCGGGACACCCTTCCGGCACCCGACACCGACAGCGTACTCTCCCTTCCGGACGAGGAGGGAGACCCCCGGACCCGCGACGACGATCCCGGGGCCGGTGACGGCGTAGAGGGGCACGTCGGCGTCCAGCACCGCGGCGTTCACCGCACGGGTGGAGTCACGATTCACGATATCGCATCCCGACCGGGCGGCTATCCCCTCGACCGACTCCTTTCCCCGGGTCTCGGTCGCGGTCGTGATAACCGGTTTGATCCCAAGAAGAGCAAGTTCCCGGGCAAGATCGTTTCCGCCGTGGTGCCCGCCGACGACCGGGACGGCGTAGCGCAGGTCCGGGCCGACCACCACCACCGCCGGGTCCCGCCACTTGTCGGTGAGGAGGGGGGCGATCCCCCGGACGGCGATCCCGGCCGACATCAGCGCGACGATCCGGCGGTATCCGGTAAACGCCGCCCGGAAGGCTTCCGGACCGTAGGAGATAACATCCGCGCCGAGCGAATCGGCGATCCGATGTGCGTCAGGAAGGAACCGCTCGAGCGCTATCACGGCCGTCTTCCCGGTCATGAGTAGAGGACCGACCTCCCGAACCCCGACATCGCCCCCTCGACCACCTTCCCGATGACGATCAGCGCCGTCCGCTCGATCCCGGCCGCCCGGGCCTTGGCCGCGATATCAGATACCGTTCCCCGGACGACCTTCTGGTCGGGCCACGAAGCGTGGTAGACGACCGCCGCCGGGGTATCGGAAGGGCACTCCACCCGGGCAAGGACCGCCTCCATCCGCTCGGTCCCGAGGAAGACCACCAGCGTCTGCCCGAGACGGGAGAACTCGGCGATCCGGTCCTCCGCAAGCGTCGCTCCCGCCGGACGGGTGACGATCAGGCTCTCGGAGACGTCGCGGAGCGTGAACTGGGTCTCGAGGGCCGCCGCGGCCGCAAAGAGCGACGAGACACCGGGGACAATCTCAGCCTCGATCCCGCGCTGGCGGAGTTCCGCCATCTGCTCGACGATAGCCCCATAGAGCGCCGGGTCGCCCGAATGGAGTCGGACGACGAGTTTTCCAGCCCGGACATGCTCCTCGATAGTGCCGACGATCTCCGGAAGTGCCATTCCCCAGCTGTCGAGTTTCAGCCCGGCACCGGACTCCGCAACAAGCACCGGGTTCACGAGCGAACCCGCGTAGATGAGAACATCCGCCCGCCGGAGGAGATCCATCCCCCGGACGGTGATGAGGTCAGGCGCCCCCGGACCGGCACCCACGATGTAGACCTTATGCATCCGACCGCCTCGCAAAGAGAATCGAGAAGTAGTCGCTCTCCTCGGGGATGTCGTCTCCCCGGTAGACCCGCTGTTCTGGCAGGTACATCCGCTCGACAAGGACGAACTCCGAGTAGCCCTTCCCCTTCAGGTCAGCAGCGAGCGCCGCAGGCCTCCGGACCTTCATGAAGATCCGGGACTCGGGACCGTTCCCGTCCGAGACCAGAAACCCGCCGGCCACCGGGACGTTCGCCACGGAGGCGAACGCGGTGATGGAGCTGATCCCGGGCGCTGTCGCAAACGAGACCTCCGGGTAGCGCCCGGCGATCACATCGCAGAGACGGGAGAAGGTCGAGTAGAAGTTCGGATCCCCGATGATCCCGAAGACCACAAGGCCATCCCTGGCCCGGGGGGCGATCCGGTCAGCATTCTCTTCGAGACACTCCCGGATGTAGCCCTCGTCGCTCGTCATCGGGAAGTTGAGGACGGCCGCGTCAGGACGGTAGGGCCGCACCAGTTCATAGGCAAGGTTTCCAGGGACAAAGACCGCCGCCGCCTCGCGGAGGAGGCGGACTGCCCGGAGCGTCAGGAGTTCCGGGTCGCCGGGGCCGAGCCCCACGCCTACGAGCATCCGGCACCCCCGACGATGATGTAGACAGGGTTTACAGGCTTGAACATCATCCCGCCGGCGATACCGGCGGACCGGGAGACCTGCAGGTGGACGGCCTCGATGAAGATCCCGAGGCGCTGCATGCTCGTTATCGCCTCAGAGAGTGTCCCGACCATGACCGCGTTCACGACGATCCTCCCCTGCACGTTCGCGGCGAGGAGGTCGAGGATCTCCGGCAGGCGGCGGGACCCCCCAACAAAGGCGGCGTCGAGCCGACCGATGCCCGGGAGCACATCCACCGCGTCGCCCTCGAAGAACTCGATGTTACCGGCACCGGCGACGGCCGCCTCCTGCCGGGCATAGGTGACCGCCTCCGGCCGTTGATCGATCGCGTAGACCCGTTCTGCCACCTTTGACGCGGCGATGGCGACCTTTCCGGTCCCGCACCCGACATCGGCCACCCGGTCACCCGGGCGGATACCGAGTTTCGCGAGCGAGACCGCCATGACTTCGTCCTGCGTAGGTCCACCCTTCAGTCCCATAGCATCCCCATTTCCCAGATAAATTTGTGCTAACTCCTATTAAATAGGCCAGTGAACAACTCCGCCGCCCGGGGCCCCGGGGCAGGGGATGACAGTCCACCGATACCCCCATCGGGCAGAGATTCCGGGGTATCGCCGGAAGCGAGGATCATAAAAGTATTTGCGAGACCAACAACAACATGAGTACAATGCTCAGGATAAACCGAGACAAGTGTGGATACTGCGGCACCTGCGTCGCAGTCTGCCCAGAGGATGCGCTCGAGCTGATCGACGCCTATCTCAGCCTTGAGCGGGAGTGCATCGCCTGTGGCATCTGCGCACGGGCATGCCCGCTCGGAGCACTGGAGGTCGTCCATGAAGAGTAACTACGACATGCTCGTCATCGGGGGCGGACCTGCTGGCGCTCTTGCGGCAAAAACAGCAGCCGAGGCGGGGAACTCGGTCTGTATCATCGAGAAGCGCCCCGCCATCGGCACACCGGTCCGGTGCGCGGAGGGGGTCGGCAAAGAACTCTTAAAACAGTTCATCAAGCCCGATCCCCGCTGGATATCCGCGGAGATCGAGCGTGCCCGGCTCATCGCCCCGAACGGCACCACCGTCAGTCTCGAACAGGATAGGGCGGGAAACGAGGTCGGCTATGTCCTTGACCGGAAAATCTTTGACCGGGAACTCGTCTGGCAGGCCGCCGAGGCCGGAGCGGACGTGATCGTCAAGACCCGGGCGACCGCGCCGATCATGGAGAACGGAGCGGTCCGGGGCGCGAAGGTGCTCTCGGTCGGGACGCCGGCCGAGATCCGGGCCGACGTGGTCCTCGCCGCCGACGGCACGGAAGCGCAATTCGCCCGCTGGGCCGGGCTCGACACCACCGTACCCCTCCGGGAGATGATGAGCTGCGCCCAGTACCTGCTCACCGACATCGATATCGACGCAGGCTCCACGGACTTCTACCTCGGTAACGACATCGCACCAGAAGGCTACCTCTGGGTCTTCCCGAAGGGCGAACGGACGGCGAACGTCGGGATCGGCATCTCCGGCCGGAAGAGCCGGGACGGTGCTCGGGCGAAGGACTACCTGGACCGGTTCGTCGCGAAGAACTTCCCGAACGGCAAGACGATCGAGGCGATCGCAGGCGGCGTCCCGGTCTGTCGGCCGCTCCCGTGCACGGTCGCCGACGGCCTCATGGTCATCGGGGACGCGGCGAGGGTCGTCGACCCCCTCACCGGCGGCGGGATAGGAAACGCCATGTTCACCGGCCGGCTCGCCGCGCGGGTGGCCTCCGGGTGCATATCGGCAGGCAACTGCTCGAAGAAGGCGCTGATGCCCTACGATACAGAGTGGCGGGCATCCCGGATGGGCGCGTTCCTCGAGCGGAACTACAAGGTCAAGGAGTATTTCATCACCCTTGACGATGCGAAACTCAACACCCTCGCAGACTCGATCGCTAACATCAGCCTCAAGGAGTTCTCGGTCTCGGCACTCATCAGGGAACTGATCAAGCGGAACCCAAAGATGCTCTTCGAGCTTAAAGCGCTCAAAGACGCTCTAGCCTGACCGTTTCAACTGTCTGCTGAGAGTCTTTATCGTCTCCCCTTCCGCTTCCTTTTTTGTAAAGACCGTGATGATGTCCCCGGGTCGGATACGGACGGTGCCGCTCGGTATGATGAGATCTCCCCCAGCACGCCGGATGGCGATGAAGACGAAGTCCCGGACCTCAAGGTCCCGGATCTCGTGGTCGACGATGGGCGCGCCTTCTTCAGCGATGATCTCGAAGATGGTGCCGCCGGGTATCGAGGCGACCTGCTGGAGGTTTGGGCTCTTCGCCCAGTAATAGAGCCGGGTCGCCACCAGTTCGTCGGGGTTCTCGCTGATCTTCACTCCGACTTCATTGAAGAGGTCTGAGTGCTCCTTCTGATTGACGATCGAGACGACGTTCCTCACGTTGTAGCGTTTCGCGAGCCAGCAGGTCATCAGGTTTACGGCGTCGTCGCTCGTGGTAGCGACCAGGGCGTCGGCCCGATCGATCCCGGCGTCCTGCAGCACCGATTTATCGGTCGCGTTCCCGGATATGGCGAGAACGTCGTAGTGCTCCAGGATGTCGCTCGCACGCGCCTCGTCCTGGTCGATCACCACCACGGAATCACCGGCGTTCACGGCTATCGCAGTCAGGTTCCGGCCGATTCCGCCCAGGCCAACGATGATGGTGTACATTCCATCTGGATTCAACCGTCGCCATTGAAATACCTTGCGAATAAACCAGAAAGGTGTGATCTGCGGGGTGGATGAAGCGGGGAAGGGTTCGGTCCTCGGTCCGATGGTGGTTGCCGCTGTCGGGTGCCGGGCGACTGAGGACCTTGCGGCCCTCCCCATCCGGGACTCGAAGGTCCTCCGGCCGAAGCAGCGCGAGGCGCTCTATGAGATCCTCTTTCGCGACTTCTCGATCGCTATCGTCACCATCGACGCCGCCGGGATCGATGATGCACGGAGCAGGATGAGTATGAACGAGTGCGTGGCCGAACTCCACGCTGAGGCGCTCACGGGGCTCCGACCGGAGTATGCCTACGTGGACGCCTGCGACGTGAACGCCGAGCGCTATGGCCGGACGGTCGCGGCTCACCTCGACTTCCCCTGCGCAATCGTCGCTGAGCACCGGGCGGACGCCCGGCACAAGATCGTCGGCGCGGCGAGCGTCATCGCGAAAGTCACCCGGGACAGGGCTATCCGGGAGATCGGGGAACAGTATGGGAAGGTCGGGAGCGGCTACCCCTCCGATCCGGTGACGATCGAGTTTCTCCGGGGCTACATCCGGGAGTATGGGAACCCGCCGCCCTGCGCCCGCCGGAGCTGGAAGACGGTCGCGAACCTCTACCAGACGACGATGCGGGATTTTTCATAACCCGGAAGAATTTATGCTTCCCGCGCGCTAACCGTGAGTGATGACCTGGCTCCAGATACTCCTCCTTCTCGTCGCGGCCTATGCCTTGATAGCCTTCTACATCCGCGACCGGGGGCTGTTTCGCGATCACATCATGTTCTTCGGCCCCATCATGGCGATCAAGACCGAACGGGTCGGTTTCTTCGACTGGTTCCAGAAGTTCCGGACCCTGCTCCGGACCTACGCGACGCTCGGGGTCATCATGGTCGTGGTGGTCTCGGCCTTCATGACGCTTGCCCTGCTCCTCGCGGTCCCCCAGCTCCTGGTGCATACCCCTGAACCGACCGGGATCTACGACCCGAGAAACCTCCTCGCCATACCGGGGGTCAACCAGGCGATACCGATCACCGCGTCCGTCATCATCGGCCTCCTGCTCACCATCGTCGTCCACGAGTTCGGCCACGCGATCCTCGCCCGGGTCGAGGATATGCGGGTGCGGAGCATGGGCCTCCTCATCGCCGTCATCCCGATAGGGGCGTTCGTCGAGCCCGACGAGGAAGACGTGGAAGCGGCGAAGGGGATGCCCAAGATACGGATGTTCGGCGCCGGGATCACGAACAACATCGTCATCGGCCTCGCCTGCTTCGTCGTGATGTTCCTTCTCGTGGGGATGGCGACGCCCCTTGCGGTACCGCTCGTCCAGGGGGTCTACCAGGATTTCCCGGCGGCTGACGCGGGGCTTCAGGGCTATTCGGTCATCACGGGAATCAACGGTGTCCCGGTGGCGAGCCAGGAAGATGTATCGGCGGCCATGGACGGGACGCGGCCGGGGGAGACGGTCACGCTGACGGCCGAGAAGGACGGGATCGAGCAGACATATACGCTCACCCTGGCCGAATGGCCGGAGGCGCTCAGCAGTGACCGGGACTCCGGCTTCATGGGGGTCTACTACTACAACGCACCTGCGGTGAAAGAGCATATCGAAAACGTCGCGGATCTCGGGCTGCTTGCCCCTCTCTACCTGACGATAGCGCCGATCGATGCCTTCATCCAGGGCAACACCCAGCAGCTCGCGATCCTGCTCGCAGACACCCCTGAACAGATAGCCTGGAAGGAGCCGTTCCCCTTCTTCTGGGGCACAATCCACCTCTTCTTCTGGACAGGGTGGTTCAACCTGCTGGTCGGTATGTTCAACGCTATACCGATCGTCCCGCTCGACGGCGGCTACATAATGAAGGAAGGGGTGGAGCGGTTCTTTGAGCGGCGGGGCTGGTCCCGGTACGCGCCGCGAGTCGTCGCCTCGATCAGCGGGTTTGTCACGGTGATGCTGATCCTCCTCATCACGATGCCGATGATCGTCGCGGCGGTGCGGTTTGTGCTGACGATGGGGTGAACTACCCTACCCATTTTCGTATGAAAATGACCCCCGATATTTTCATCCGGTATGCCTGTGGCCCCGCGGGCATCATGTGGTTTTTTCCCGGTCGGAGCGGCTTTCCAAACTCTCGCGCGTGCCTCTTCCACGTCAGGATCCGGACGGGCGACATCATCGCGATTGACCCACCGCTGACGATGGGTCAGGGCCGGGGTTACGCTATTTCGTAAACCGTTCAACCTCCATGAGGAAATATTTTTCTTCAATCTCGACGCTGATGCTGTTTCTGCCCCACCGCGCAGCAGCGAGGGCGGTCGTTCCCGTGCCGCCGAAGGGGTCGAGGACGGTGTCGCCCACGAAGGAGAACATCCGCACAAGTCTCTCGGCCAGATCCAGGGGATAAGGTGCAGGGTGCTCTTTTGTCGATGCTCCCTTAAGGTCCCAGACCTGGCGGAACCACGCCTTCTGGTTCTCCTCCGATATGACCGAGAGCAACCGTGCTTCAAGCGTGGGTTTCCGGTAACCGCCGGATTTTCTCTGGAAGAGGATGTACTCGATATCGTTCTTGACGATCCCGTTGGGTTCGTAAGGTTTGCCCAGGAACGACCCCGGCGAATCTGCCTCAAAGCAGGCGTTGGCGATCTTGTACCAGATGATCGGCGCCAGGTTATCAAATCCAATCTTCCGGCAGTGCTCCTGAATGCTGGCGTGGAGAGGCATGACAACATGACGCCCGGCCTCACGCCGGGGCAGGCAGACATCACCGACAACGACGACCAGGCGGCCCCCGGGGACAAGAACCCTGTAGATGTGCCTCCAGACCCTGTCGAGTTCTTCCAGGAAGATCTCGTAGTCCTCAATCTGCCCGAGCTGTTCGTCCTTCTCGGGGTATTTTTTCAGGGTCCAGTAGGGAGGCGACGTCACGACCAGGTGGACGCTCTCATCAGGGAGAAACGCGAGATTGCGGCTATCTCCGTTTATGAAACGGTGATGTGTCGGAAGATTGCCGGATATCGCTTCAATCTCTTTCATCAGCGAGAGGTTCTTTGCTATCTTCGGGATGGCACGCTGTCCCTCGCTCTCCGCTACCTCAAGGATCTCGGCCGGCACGTACTCCTCCAGCGGCCGATCCTGGCCGGTTTTATTGATGAAAAACGATCTCTCAGCAACGATGGGGAGCGTTCCCGGCGGGTGAAATGGTCTGGAGCTCATGCCACTGCTTCTATGATTGATATCCTGATAACATAACTGCACCGGAGATTCTCCCTCGCGGACTCACCGCGCGGTCGGGGAGACACCGTCACCCCCTTCAGGCAGGAGGGGGCAGGCGCGATCCGTGAGTTACCCCGCGCGAAGGCAAGAACTACATGGGGCGATCAAAACCCACTGATACGCTCCTTAGCGACCGATACCGACCCACACAGGGGTCCGGTGAAAAGAGGTGAGGGCCGGGCCGATACCGATCTACGGCTTACAGCTCCTCTTCTTTCCCGATCTTCAGGTCCCGTGCCTTTTTCTGTATCTCCACGTCGATATCGGTCTCGATGCTCTTTGCAGCCTCTTCCGCGGCCCTGAGCGCCTCCGGACCCGGGATCTCCCCGAGGATATCCTCCGGCGGCAGTTCCGTGCCTTCGGGAACATCCGGGGCCTCGACCGGAGCGCCGAGGTACTCGGCGGCCTGCTTGACGATGCTCGAGAGCTCGAACGGGAATATGATCTTTGTCGCCTGGCCTTCGGCCATCTTCTTCAGGGCGTCGAGCGAGAGGACCGTGATCGCCCGGCGGTCCAGCGGCCGGGCGCCGACCGAGAGGATGCGCAGCCCCTGCGCCTCGCCCTGAGCCTGCAGGATCCTTGATAACCGTTCGCCCTCGGCCCGCAGGATCTTGCTCTGCCGTTCTCCTTCAGCCTCGAGGATGATGCTCTGCCGGTTCCCCTCCGCCTTGAGGATCGCCGCCCGCTTCTCGCCGTCCGCCCGGAGGATCGCGGCACGCCGCTCCCGCTCGGCCGCGGTCTGCTCGGTCATCGCCTGCTTGACCGCACTGGCCGGGTCGACCTCCTTGATCTCCACCCGCTCGACCTTCACGCCCCAGGCGTCGGTCTCCCGGTCCAGGATATCACGGAGACGCGCGTTGATGACGTCCCGATTGTAGAGGACCTCGTCGAGCTCCATGTCGCCGATGATCCCGCGCAGGCTTGTCTGGGCGAGCGCCACCGTCGCCGCCCGGTAATTCATCACCTCAAAGAAGGCTTTCTCGGGGTCGATCACCCGGACGTAGACGATCGCATCCACGTTCGTCGGGGAGTTGTCCTTCGTGATAACCTCCTGCCGCGGGACGTCCATCACCTCTGTCCGGAGGTCGAGTTTCTTGACCACCGTGATCAGCGGGACCACCCACCGGAACCCGGGGTTCATCCTCCCGATGTACTGCCCCAGACGTATCTGGAGCCCCTGCTCGTACGGCTGCACGATCACCACGCCGCGGGCGAAGATGATGACGATAACAATGATAAGAAATACAGTAATTAACCCGGTCCACGGGATCGACCCTATCGGAAGCACTTCACACAACCTCCTTCACAACAATATGCACTCCCTCGGAGTGGACGACAACAACCCTTCTTCCGGCCGGTATACTCCCGGACTCGGAACGGGCGCTCCATTCCATGCTGCCAAGCCTCACCTTCCCCGCGAGCGTCGCCGCATCGACCGGCGTGACCACCGTCCCCTCGAGACCGACGAGCGAATCCCGGGAGAGGGTCGTCGGCGGCCTCTTCTCGGGCGTGAGACGCCCGTAGAGCCAGACCGTGACCGAGGCCGCACCGATTGCCGCCAGAACCCCGACGATGAGACCCGTGGGAGAACTGAGGATATCGACGCCGAGGAGGAGGAGAACCCCGAGGATGATCAGGACCGTAGCGGGGACGGCGATGAAGAACCCGGGCTGGTAGACCTCAACCAGGAGCAGCACTGCCCCGAGCACGATCAGCACCCAGCCAAGAGCGATCCCCTCTGCGAGCATAGAGAGAAATGGGCCTGAAGAGTTAAAAAGAGTATGGAAAGAAGGCTCCTTCAGGAGCGATCCGCCAGGTTCAGGCGGGAAAAGACCGCCGGGGCGCCGAACGAGACCCAGGCACCGGCGGCGGCAGCCCGGAGATACTGGAGGACGCAGGCGGCGGAGACGGGGTCGGGTGGGATGAGGAACCCGATCCCGAACCAGATCACCCCCGTCACGGTGATCCCGAAGGCGTAGCGGAGCAGGCGGACGGACATCTTCCCGACAGCGCACATGCTTCCCCGGTGATGCTCTGCGGCAGCCCCGGCCGCGAACCCGAAGAAGAGCCCCGACGCTGTCACGGCGTCGCGGAGGTCGAGCGGGTGGATCGGCTGCCCCGACCGCTCGAGGGCTCCTGCCGCCCAGGACGCCGGGACCTGCCAGTCCCCGAGGGCAATGAGAGCGGATGTGGAGACCAGCGCCAGGGCGAGAGAACCCGCGAACGCGACGAGCACCTGACGGAAGACCGAGAGGGTGGCTACCCGGCGGCCCACCGGTCCTTCGAGGGCAAGGAACCCGAGGAGGATGACGGCGCCGAATGCCCAGCCCGCGATGACATCGATCGGGAAGTGGACCCCAAGAGCAACGCGCGATACGCCAACGAGGAAGATCAGAGCGACCGCAACGATCAAGACCCACCTGCGCCGGGCGTCGGCGGCGATCAGCCCCCAGAACGTCACCGCTCCCTGGGCATGCGCCGATGGCAGCCCGAACGACGGGTAACTCCCGAGCGCCCGGACCTCCGGGCTGACCCAGTAGGGGCGGGGGAGGTGGAACGCGACTTTGAGAGCCTCGTTGATCCCGCCCGATATCCCCATGAGGAGACCGAGGCGGAGACCAAGGCGCGGGTTCCAGCACCAGTAGAGGGCCGGAATGACGAGCAGGTAGAACTCCGGCTGTCCGAGGAACGAGAAGAACTGCGCCGGGGCCTCAAGCCACGCCGTCTGTTCCTGGAGCGCCCGGATAAGCGCGATCTGGATATCAGTCATACGAGCCAGGTTAGGTCAAGGTTCGCGAGCAGTTGGGGCATCGCCGCCGCGGTCCCGTTGATGATGAACTGGATGGCGATCGCGAGGACGATGATTGCCATCAGCTTCGGGACGACCCGCAGCCCGCCTTCCCCGATGAGGGAGAAGATCCTGGGTCCATAGAGCATTCCGACATAGGAGACGGCGAGAGCTACGATGATCCCGAGAAAGACAGCGACCACGCTCCAGATACCCTCCGGACCCGAGGCGAGCAGAATCACCGTCGTGATCGTCCCCGGGCCGCACGAGAGCGGGAAGGCCAGCGGGACGACGGCGATGTTCTCCAGATCCGCGGTTGAGTACGCCTCGCCCCTTGTGCTGAGCATCCCGGTCGCCACGCTGATTAAGAGGATACCGCCTGCGATCTGGAATGCCGGAACGGTTATATTGAAGATCGAGAAGATCAACTGCCCGGTGAGGGCGAAGAAGGCGAGCACAATGAAGGCTATCTTCATAGAGGTATAGATGACCTTCTTGCGTTCGCTCCCGCTCATCCCCTCAGTGAGCGCCGTGTAGACGGCGATCGTGGAGGCGGGATTCATCACCGCGATGATCGACGCGACCGCGATCAGGCTGAACCCCAAAAACCCGATGAGTTCAGTTACCAGGTCCATCCTGGATCACCACACAGCAAAATCATGGGCACATATGCGTCCCGGCCCCATAGGTACCTTACGGTTTCCCCGTCGCCGCCGCTTCGGAAACGTGAACAGCGGGAAACGCATCGAGGAGTTCCCGCGCCAGTTCGGCACCGAGCGACGGCCGGACGGACTCGAGCCAGAGGAAGAACCCGGCCATGTGAGGCGTCCGCCGGCTCTCGAACTTGAACCCGCCCGTCCGGCTGGGCACCATCTTGAGATACTCTTTCTTATTCCTTGCCCGGAGGTAGATGATCGGCCGGTACTCCGGTATGTTCACGGCCAGTATGACCTTCGAGAACTGCTTCTGGATCGCGTCCGGGTCATAGGTCTTCCCTTTGATACGGATGGGGTACCGGGCGTCAAGCATCCGGACGGCGGAAGGGTAGAGCCCGCCGAAGAGAACCTTCTTCACGATCGGCGGGATCTCATCCGGGGTGCCGAGTTCCCCGACGCCACGGCCGGTCGTGACGGCGGCGACGATGCTCTGTAGCCGCTCGTCGTGCAGTTTTTTGTAGTCGAACGGCCGCCGGGGGGCGATATCCCGGATCGATATCAGTTTCACGTGCCGGATCTGGCGGGGTGGGCTCCGCTTCAGGTCCCGGGGGCGGATCAGGGCCTTTAAGTCCTCGCAGGTGGGGGTGGTGAGGAGGACGTTGTCGGGCTCCCTGAGGAGGCGGCGGACGACGGCCGTCCGGGAGATGTCGACTGAGGAGATGAGGAGAAACGGCACGGTCGGCTGCCCGTAGAGGTAACCAAGGAGCTGTTTCTTGTAGCGGATCTCTGCTTCAAACTCTTTTAAGTCGGCAGGAGAGGTGATGATCTCGCCAAACGTCAGCGCTCCGGTATGGTCGACGAGCATCATGTCGACCTCGGCGAGGTCCTGGCCGTTTCCCCGGACCTTGATATCCCCGATGTTCGAGTAGAAGAGCCCGTTCTGGCCGAGTTGCGCACGCTGGACCCTCCCGGGACCGTCGGCCCCCCGGGCCACGACGGAGAGGATGAGGTCGGTCTCAAGCGAGAGATCGAGGATCATCTCGTAGACGATCGCCTCAAACCACCGCCCTTCGGCGGTCCGCATCTCAGGGATATCCTCGGAGAAGAGTTTTTTTCGATCCGCGGGGCGCAAGTGGCGCAGCGCTCTCATGATGATCGCCCGCGTCGGCTGAAGCGAGCTGAAGTTTTTGTCGAGCCACGTAATCATCTGTAACATTCGTTTCACGCAACTTGGGTATTGCTATCGTATTGAGGCCGGATGGGGGCCGGAGCACTTCCTGGCAGGGAAGTCTATCATCCTACAAGTGCTCATAGAGTTTCCGGTCTCCTGAACTATGAAATTACGCAAAGACTTCCGCGGGGAGAGACCGGGAACATCCGGCAGTCGTGCCCACTGCCGGGCTCTTTCAGCCGATTCAGGGGAATCGACCGCGTTTTGCGAGAGCCCCGGCACCGGCCGGCGGGTGGGCCCCGCCCGGGCCGGATCGGGGAACCGCATCCCCGCGGGTGGACCGCGCGGTGGTCCAGCCCCTTCACTCGTGGCGGAGCGCCTCGATGGGGTTTAAGTTTGCTGCCTTCCATGCCGGATAGATGCCGCTTACGATGCTCGTCACAGCACCGAAGATCATGCCGTAGATGATGTAGACGAGGCTGGAGGGGGCGAAGAGGAAGTCCGGCCGCCCGAGGACGACGGCATCCACCACATAACCGGTCCCGATGCTCAGAATACCGCCGACGGCGCTCCCGGCCAGCCCGAGGATCAGGGCTTCGTAGAGGAACATTCGGAGCACATCTCCCTTTCGCGCCCCGATGCTCCGCATCACCCCGATCTCCCGCGTACGCTCGGAGACCGACATCATCATAACGTTCAGGATCGAGACCCCGGCGACCACCAGTGATATGCCGCCGATAGCGAGCGTAAAGACCGATATCTGCTCAAACGCAGTAAAGAGACTCTCAAGGACCATCCGGGTATCCATGACGTCCACGACGGTCTCCCTGCGATTCAGGGTCCCCTCAATGGCACTCTTCACCGCGTCGATATCGCCGACGTCCCGCACCCTGATTATCACAAAGTCGTAGCCCTCGGCGCCGTAGGCGGCGGTGTACCAGGCGCGGGGAACGATCAGCGCAAAGTCGGGGTTGATGTCGAACCCGATGCCTCGCTCTTCTGCGATCCCCACCACCCGGAGGGTCTTCTCCTCGCCTTCGGCACCGACCTGGATACGGCTCCCCACGCTGATGTCGAACTCGCTGGCGAGGCGGCTCCCGGCGATGGCGCCCGAGGAGGCGCGTGGGTAGCGTCCCAGAGCGAGGTTGAGAAGCACCGGCATGTCCCCGGTCTCCACGGCGTAGATGACGGCAGCGCCCACCGTATCCCCCACAGCAATCCGGTCTCCGCTCTGGATGACGGGGATCACCCTGTTGGCACCGGCAGCACGCTCGATCTCGGTGACCTGCCGCTCGGAGATGGTGGCACCGGCCGGTCCCCCGCCCGGGGGCCCTCCTGCGCCGGCCGCTCCTGCATGAGGCGTCACCACAATCGTGTCGCCGACGTCGGATATCGTCCCGGATATCGAGAGGATCAGGCCGTTTCCGAGGATCCCGAGGGAAGCGATGGCAATGACCCCGATGACGATCCCGATCACCGCAAGGAGCGACCGAAACCAGTGGAGCCGGACGTTGCGCCGGGCGAAGTCGAAGAAGATCACCGCTTTCGGATGAAGCGGATCGCTGATAAAGATTTCTCCGGGACCGGTGAACCGACCACAAAAGAGGGGGTGTTGAGATCCTGGAGACTCCCATCAGACGGCTTTGATCGCCTCTTCTATCGACATCGCCGGCGCAACGTGGGCAACCCCATAGGAGCTGAACGGCGCGGTGATCTTCAGGATGGAGCGCTCATCCGGGGCTTCAAAGATAGCAACCGACATGTGCCTCCCTATGAGGAGGTAGCGGTGGTGGACCTTCACATCGGAGGGGAACTGGAAGTACTTCCAGAGTTCCAGGACCTGGTGTGTGTGCTCCGGTTCAAACTTATACCACAGGACAAAAAGCATCGTCTTCACCGGATTCCCCATATCACCTCTAGTATAAAAAGCCTGCAACCGGGGATCCAGGGGGTGACCCCGGACCTTCAGGAAACTCCCTAAAGTCCTTTACTCGTAGCGGAGCGCTTCGATCGGGTTCAGGCCCGCCGCCTTCCACGCCGGGTAGAGCCCGGCGACGAGGCTTGCGAGAACCCCGAACGCCATCCCGAAAGCGATGTAACCGGCGACCGCCGGGCCCATGGCCGCCGCTCCCTCCGGGACGAAGAACCCTCCGAGGAGCCCCGAAGCGACGGCGCTCGCGTAGTAGCCCACGAGAGCGCTCGAGATCCCACCGATGATGCTCCCCGCAACTCCGAGGATCAGGGCCTCGGCGAGGAACATGATGAGCACCTCACGCCTCTCCGCCCCGATACTCCGCATCAGCCCGATCTCGCGTGTCCGTTCAGTGACCGAGATGACCATGACGTTGAGGATCGAGACACTCGCGACAAAGAGCGATACCGCACCGATGCCGAGCAGGAAGAGGGAGATGGCGTCCATCGTCTCGTAGTAGAGTTGGAGCACCTCACGCGAGTCCAGGACGTCCACCTTCTCCTTTCGGCGGTTGACCTGACTCTCGATGGCGGCCTTCACCTCCCCGATATCGGCGGGGTCCGCGACCTTCACCACCACCATGCCCGGGTCCTCGTTCGGATAGCGGGCATCGGTGACGATGACGGCGTAATCGGGGTTGATGTCAATCCCCATGCCCCGCCCGGCGGCGATCCCGGTGACCCGGACGCTCTCGTTGCCAAACCCGATCCGGCTCCCCACGACGAGATCGAGGTCGTCGGCGAGAAGCGAGCCCACCATAACCCCGGGCGACGCGGGGGCCGGGTAGCGACCCGCCTCCGCATCAAGCAGAAGCGGTATATCGTCGGGGTGGAGCGCGTAGACCGTTACGTAACCGGCAGTATCCCCCGCGGTGAGCCGTTCAGCCGTCCGGATCATCGGGATTACGCGATTCTGCCCGGCCGCCTTCTCGATGAGCGCCACGTCGCGGTCAGATATCCGTGAAGCGAGGATGTTTCTGGGGTCGAAGGGGGCGCCGCTGGATACCGCCACGTGGGGGGTGACGAGGATGGTGTCGCTCACGTCCGAGACCAGGCCACCGACGAGCGCCGAGAGGCTGGCGCCGAGGATCCCGAGCGATGCGATGGCCGCGACGCCGACGACGATCCCGATGACCGAGAGGAGCGACCGGAACCAGTGGCGCCGGAGGTTCCGGACCGCGAAGGGGAGGAAGATCATACCAGCCTCCCGTCCACGATCTGGATCCGGCGGCGGGCGTAGCCGGCGATCCGGGAGTCGTGGGTGACCATGACGATTGTCTTTCCCCGGCGATTCTCGGCCGCGAGGAGATCCATGATCGCGGTCCCGGTCTTTGTGTCCAGGTTCCCGGTCGGCTCGTCGCAGAGGAGGAGGTCGGGGTCGTTTGCGAGCGCCCGGGCGATCGCTACCCGCTGCTGCTCGCCCCCGGAGAGTTCGCCCGGCTTATGGGAGAAGAGGGCGTCGTCGAGGTGCATCGCCGCGAGGACTTCGGTCGCCCGACGCCGGCTCTCCTCCCGGCCGGCGGTGAGGATGACAGGAAACTCGACGTTCTCGAGCGCCGAGAGGAGCGGGATGAGGTTGAACTGCTGGAAGATGAACCCGATGTGCTCACGCCGGAGCCGGGTGAGGTCATCGTCGCTCATACCGGAGATATCCTGCCCGGAGAGGTAGATCCTGCCGGTAGTCGGGACGTCGAGGCAGCCCATCAGGTTTAAGAGCGTCGACTTCCCGGAACCCGACGGCCCCATCACGGCGATGAACTCGCCCGGCTCGACGGTGAGGGAGACGTGGTCGAGCGCCACGACCGCCCCTGCCGGGAGGGGATAGACCTTGGTGACGTCGTCGAACCGTATGATGGGCTCGCCGTTCATCGCCGCCGTCTCCGGATAAACCAGAGGACCGCCAGGCCGACGGCGACTACCAGCACTACAGCGACTGCGGCCGGGACCAGAACCCCGGCGGCCGTTCCCCCTTCTGCCGTCCGGTTCTCAAGCGAGACAGGCACGGTCACCGTGGAGGGGTTCCCGTCGCTGTCGCGGTAATCGATGATGAGCGGGACCTCGGTGACATCGGCCCCGGCCCGGAACGTCACCTCGAACGGGGCAACGTCGTCGGGGTCGAGGGTGCCCACAACGTAGACCCGGTAGGGGTCGGTGGGGGCCGCGGGCGGGCCGACGGTGACGAGCACCGATCGTGCAGACTCGAGGCCAGCGTTCGCGATATCGCCTGTCGTCCGGTAGGCATCCCCCTCCGGGACTACCACAATGTTGCTTGCGACCGGGTCTGCCCGCCGCTTATCCTCGCCGAAGGCAACCGGCTGGGTGAGGTTTGCGGCATGGGTGTTCGGCCCGTTCCGCCAGGCCACCTGGAAGGTGACGTTCGTCTCGCTTGCCGGGGTCAGGTTGAAGTGGACGGTTGCGGAGCCGTCGGGTGCGAGGCTACCGATGAACGCGCCGGTCGGGGTGACCGAGAACCCTTCCCCGAACGGGGTCACCTGGACACCGGAGACAGCGTTCGGACGGGGGTTACCGACCCGGATAGTGATATTGGCCTCCCTCCCAGGAGAGAAGGTCTCCGGTTTCCCGGCCATCGCCGCACGGAGCGGGGTATCGTCGACCCGGACCGGGACCGGGTAGTTAAGGGTCCCGTTCTCCCGGAAGTCGAGGGAGAAACGGGGGTAATAGGTTCCATCGGAAGCGTCCGCCCGGACAGCGAAAGAGAACGTCCTCCCGGTCCCCGCACCGATATCCCCGACCGAGGGATAGGGGTCGCTCACCGGGACGACGCCGTCACCGTAGAGGCGGGCGCGGGCGACCGGGACAACCATGGGGCCGGTGTTCTGCACGACAACCGTGACGGTGCCGGTGTCGCCCTGCATCAAGACCGGAGGGTCGACCGCAACGGAGGTCACCGCCATATCCGCCGGCCCGGCGACGACTGGGGAGACAAGCAGGCATACCGCGATGAGCAGGACGGGGACGAGCCCGGTATAATCGGTTCCCACATCCCGTGAATGGAGAGAGCCCCTACTTCAACATTACTCCTGCGCGACCAGTGGCCAGGCATAAGACCTTTGATGCCAGAGAGCGACATACCTCCAGACAACCGCGGCCCCACCGGGGCACCTGCGGCGGGCGGGAACGCCACCCGCACGGGATCCGAGGAGAGAATGGGACTGAACAACATCTACATCATCGGCCACAGGCAGCCCGACACCGACAGCATCTGCAGTGTCATCGGCTACGCTGAACTCCGCAACCACACCGAGCCGGGGAAGTACATCCCCGCCCGGTGCGGGGAGGTGAGCGTGGAGACCCGGTTTGCACTTGAGACGTTCAACGCCGAAGCACCGGTCTACATAGCAAGCGTCGAGCCCAGCGTATCCGATATACCGCTCGATACCCGGAGCGCCCGGCAGGACGTCCCTACGGTCGACGTCGCCGCCCTGATGGATACTTACGACATGCGGAACATACCGATCACAGACGAGGAGGAGACCCTGGTCGGCCTCGTCAGCGAGTACGGCCTCGCCCGGGCCTACGTCCGGAAGAACCCCCGGGAACAGCTCTCGCTCATACCGATGCCGCTTGAGACCCTTGCCCGTATCCTCGATGCCCGGACAGTCGTGCCGGCGCACGAGACGCTCGGGGAAGGCCGGGTCTACACGGTCATCGACGCCCTGCATGTCACTCTCTCCCGGATGACGCCGGACGACATCGCCATCGTCGGGGACAACGAGCCGGCGCAGCTCGCCCTGATATCGGCGGGGGTCGCCGCGCTCATCATCGCCGAGGGGGCGCCGGTGGGCGAGCGGGTGATCGCCGCCGCACGGACACGGGGAGCCTCGGTGCTCGCGACGACACTCGACGCGTTCAGTGTGGGCAAGATGATCAGCCTCTCACTGCCGGCGAGCATGATCATGGAGACCGATGTCCCCACGGTGCGGCTCGAGGACTCGCTCGAGTATGCAAAAGGGGTCGTCTCGAACTCCAAGTTCAGGACGGCCTGCGTCATCGGGGAGGGGCGGCAGCACATCGGGCTCATATCCCGGACGACACTGATGCAGGACGTCCAGAAAGCGGTGATCCTCCTCGATCACAACGAGTACTCCCAGGCCGTGGACGGGATCGAGCAGGCGGATATCCTCGAGATCATCGACCACCACCGCCTCGGCGCGATATCCACCCTCAAACCAGTGAAGTTCCTCAACGACCCCCTGGGGTCGACATCGACGATCGTCACGAACAAGTTCATCGAGGCCTCCGTAGAGCCTTCGCCATCGACCGCCGGCCTCCTCCTTGCGGGAATCCTCTCGGACACGATGGTGATGAAACTCTCGACGACCACGCCCGTGGATATCCGGGCGGCGGACTACCTCGCGGAGATCACCGGGGTCGACCCGGCTGAGTTCGGGCCGGAGCTGATCCGGAAGGGCATGGATCTCGACGCCCTCCCAAAAGAGGAGCTCCTCACCCGGGACATGAAGCGTTACAACCTCTTCGGACGGAGCATCATGGTCTCGCAGGTGATGGCGTCGTCGTTTGAGTTCGCGGAGACCCATGCCGACGATATCCGCGCCGAACTCGAGCACCTGCGGACGACGATGGGGGTCGACTGCTTCTTTGCTCTCTTCACAAACGTCTTTGCGAACGCGAGCGACCTTTTCGCCGCCGGGGACGAGGCCTGCATCACCAAACTGGACCTGCGGGACCAACCCGTCCGGCTTGAGGGCGTCATGTCCCGGAAAAAAGATTTTATACCGAAGTTCGGGCAGATGTTCCGGCGGCTCTAGCCGGACGGTTCACTCTTTTTTCTGCCGCCGGAGCATATCAGCAGCGTAGCGGGCGAGCCCGTAGACGCCGTCGGTCGAGGGGTGAACCTCGACGATATCGTCAAATTCGCCGACGGTGATGCCCCGCTTCATCAGGTAGCCGAGGTAGGAGAGGAGCGTCGATGCGCCCGGGACACCGGCGGCGGCCCCGACGAGCCGGCCGGTCTCCGGATCGACCCGGACCTGCGCAAGCCCCGCCCAGCCTCCCGCCACGTCCCAGAACGAGCCGGGGCCCGCGGGAGCCGGAGCCGAGAGGGTGACGCACCCCCCGTCGGCTCTGGCTGTAGCAAAGGCGTAATCGTAGCGGAGGCTCATCGCCTGCGGGATGCCCGTATAGTCCATGACGGTAGGGTGGCCGAGGATGTTTTCGGCCGCCACCACGCCCTCCCGGCGGGCCGCGGGGGTGAGGTAGGGCGGGCCGATGACGTCGCCTGCGGCGTAGACGCCGGCGACGCTGGTGCGCATCTGCCGGTCCACGATGACCGCGCCGCCCGGTCCTTTCCGGAGGCCCTGGAGCGGCTCCGACCGCGGGACAAGCCCGGTGGCGAGCAGGACAGCATCGGCCGTCAGTTCCTCGCCGCCGGCGAGCAGGACCGACCGGACTCGTCCGCCGCCCTCGATGCCGGTGACGACACTCTGCTCGCGGATGCCGACCCCGGCGAGGTCGCGGAGCGCGGCGGAGCGCACCTTGTCGTCGAGGTCCCGGAGCAGCCCGTGCCGGGCGATGATCTGGACTTCGGACCCGAAGGCATGGAATATGTGGGCGAACTCCGCCGCCACCACCCCGCCGCCGACGATGACCATGCGCCGTGGGAGGTCGTCCATCGCATGGAGCGTCTGGTAGGTGTAGACGCCGGAGAGGCCGTTCCCGGGGATATCAGGGACGGCCGCCCGCGAACCGGTGGCCGCGAGGACCGCATCGGCCCGGACCTCCTCGTCGTCGACATAGACCCGGTCGCCCGAAAGCCGGCCTTCGGCACCGTAGATGATCTCGACCCCCGCCCGGCGGGTCTCGGCGTCGAGGACCGAGGAGAGTTTCTCCTGGACCTCGCGCATCCTCCGTTTGACCGCCGGGTAGGAGACGGCCGGGACCGAATCGAGGATACCGAGGTTCTTCTGGGTCCGGGCATACTCGACGAGTCGGGCAACGTCGTTTAAGGCACAGATTGTCATGCACCGGTCGTGCAGGCACTGTCCGCCGATCTTGTGCTTCTCGATGAGCTGGACCTCCGCTCCGGCCTGGGCGAGGCGCATCGCCCCTATCCTTCCCGCAGGGCCACCGCCAATGACAATGAACATGGGTTACCTACAGGAGTTCAACGCCCTCGTCCATCGGCATCGAGAGAACCTCGCCGGTGAACGCGTTGACCTCAACGATCCTGCTCCCACCCCGCACCTGCCAGACCGGCACGTAGACGACCTCGAGGTCGACCCTGATGTTGCTCCGGTCGGGTTTGAGGGTCTTCTCCTCGTAGAAGATAGCGTCACCCTTCTCGTAGCGGAACCGTACCCGCTGGGTGAGCCGATCGACAACATCCCGCACGAGTTGCCCCTCGACGTCCTCCCGCACGAGCCGGGCGGGCACGATCTCGGAGCCGAACGGGACCGGTCCGCGCTCGATAGTGCCGGGGTCAAGTTCCATCTTCATGCCGTTGATGGCGTTGACTGCTCCGGCTCCCTCGGCGTCGAAGGAGACCAGCCGGTCCTTCACCTCGCGCTCGCCGCTGCTCACGTAGTGGTAACTCCAGTACGGGATGAACCGGCACTTCGCCGACCCATGCAGCCCGGCAATGCCACAGGCACGCTTCTCGGTAACCCGGACAGGGAGGTGGGGCAACTCCGGCCCCGCTTCCGGCTCTTCCTCCTCCGTCGCGGGGGCGGCCTCTACCGGTTCACCCCGGATAGCCGGGACAGGGAAGTCGAGAATCAGGCTCCGCCCGAGTACCTCCGCAAGCGCGGCCTCGCCCGCGTAGCGGACGAACTCATCCGCGCCCCAGCGGATGCAGTCCTCCGTCTGCACCGCTTGATCGAGGGCGAAGAGTAGTTTCCTGCAGACCAGGTCGTCGTCACCGGTGCGCAGCCGGTAGGTCGTCGAATCAAACTTCCTGATCGTCTCCGGGTCGTCGGAGCAGAGCGCCACCAGGGCGTCTCCGTTCCCGATTGCGGAGAGATCCAGCGGGTCGCCGACCTCCTCGACGTCGTAGGAGGCCGCTATCAGAATCCGCTTCAGCACGTTCCGGGCTTTTTCCCGAGTCCCACTCTCCATTCACCTTACAATACCACAGGTAGGTAGAACAAGTTTTCCCTCCCGGGAACCGGCCTGCCGGAGAGGGAGGGCGAGAGAAGGGGAGGTCAGGGGCAGGGACCAGGGCCGGCCCTCAATCCAGAGGCAACACTTTTTCCCCTATCGCACAAGAGATCTGATAATGCATGTCCCCCTGAAGTTCACCAACCACCGCATCGAGGAGTACGCGCTCAGGGTGACCTACCGTCCGGAGGAGAACACCGGGACAATCATATACAACCTCTCGCTCATCGAGAGCCGCGACCTCGAGTTCACGCTCTCCATTATGAAGGAGGCCCACAGAACGGGCATCACCATCAGCGATCGGATCCTGGTCGCCGGCCCGGGAGAAGAGGTCGGCGACTACACCGTGCCGGACGGCCGGCACGCCGTCTGCACGATGTGCAGCATCACGCTCGATGCCCTCCTTCTCCGGCGTGGCATCCCGCAGAACCCGATCGGGGGCGGTGTCGTCGAGGTCGAGGCGCGGATCCCCCGACGGTTCACGAGCATGATCCTCTACCGCGACACCACGCTCGACCCCCTCGAGGTCCTGATATCCCAGGAGGCCACGTCGATCCTCGACGTTATGCACCACGGGAACGGCAACATCCTCGCGAATATCCGGGAGTGCCACATGGAGGCCGAACCACTCATGGGCACGGTGCTCGATGAACTCTCGGCAATCGGGTTCTCCGGCATCCTGGACATCGGCGCCCCGAACGTCCCCCTGCTCGGGGTTCCGGTGAGCCCACAGTACGTGGGCGTGGCGATGGTCGGGGGCACGAACGCGATGGCCGCCGTCAGGGAGGCAGGAAGGCCGGTCGTAACCCGGGCGCTCAAAGGGCTGATCGATATCCGGGAGATGGGCTACCTCGAGGACTACTGACCGGCTGCACCCACCCACTCCGTGACGCTGTTGAGGTAGCGCCTGACGAACTGGACGAGCCCGGCCGACTCCGAGTAGAGCGCCGAAGGCTGCTCGCCGCTCGACCCCATCCAGACCAGCGCCCTGGCGTCGTCCACCAGGAAGACGCCGGAACTCTCGTACCGCAGGCCTTTTCCCGGCGGCGCGTGCGTCTCGTAGTGCGCGCCGAGGGGGTGGACGTGGACCCTGAACCCAGAAGGCTGCTCGCCCTTCCAGTTGTCGGTGACGATATCGACCTGCACGGAGTCGGGGACAGGCTCGAGCAGTGCGAGCACGCTCCCTCGAAGAAGGTCCCACGCGACCAGCATTTCCATGTTCCGCTCCGCGCTCCGGAACATATCAGCGAGGCGGGTCTTGATGTTCTCCTCGCCGTAGATAGTCCATATGAGTTCCTGGTTGCCCCGGCCTTCCGCATCCTTCTCCTGGTAAAATGCATCGAGGGCCGTGCGGGCGTTTTCCGCATCCATCTCAATCCGGCGCATCAGGTTCTCGATGCCCCGGACGGGAGGGATCGCTTCGAAACGTTTTGGCGTCGTGTGGGAGACGCTGACCAGTTCTTTCTGGACGAGCCGGTCCAGGACCGGGTAGACGGACGCGCGCGGCACCCCGGAAGTCTCGTGGACCTCCGTCGCGGTCGCACCCGTCATTCTGATGAGTCCTATATACACGAGGGCCTCGTACTTCGTAAGTCCCAATGATTTAAGAGATTCGAGGAGGTCGTTTGGTATATCCCGGAGAGCCTTCATCCATCATGTATATATACTGTCCAGCAATAAATGTTGTTGTTAAAATAACAACAAGGTGAAAAGATGCGTTGGCAGCACTTACCGGTACTGATGCTCCTGCTGGCACTCCTGGCTGTTCCGGGGTCGGCGGCAGGGGCCAAGTACCTCTACGGAAACCCCGAATTGTCAGCAACGATCGCCGGTACCAACGAATTTGCACCCGGTGCCGACACCAGCCTGACCGTTATCATATCTAACAGCGGCCTGAATACCCACAAGATCGTCGGCTCGACGATCGTCACCCCCGACGACCTGCCGAACACCGCGAAACTGGCTACGGTGGCTCTCAAGAGTAACGACGCACCGCTCACCGTCAAGACGGACCCCCAGTTCCTGAGTGACATTATGGGCGGCGCATCCCGGACTGCCACGTTCAACGTGAAGGTGGCCGATTCCGCGACACCGGGCACCTACACCCTGCCGCTTGAGGTGACCTACACCTACCTGCAGGAGGCGGAAGATTACGGCGACACCCTCCGCTACAACTACCAGAAGAAGACCGAGATCCTGCCGCTGACCGTCCGGGTTACACCCGATCTCCGCGTCGAGATCCTGAACGTACGGTCCGAATCGCTGAACGTCGGCACGGAAGGCTATGTCTACCTGACCCTGAAGAACATCGGGCACGACACGGCAAATAAGGCCATCGCCAAGGTTGTCAGGAATGGCGCGAGCCCGCTCATCCCCACCGACGGCAACGCCTACATCGGGACGTTTGAACCGGGAGAGACGGTGGATGTAAAGTTCAAGGTCGCGGTTGCCGACAGCGCCGAGCCTCAGTCGTACCCGCTGGATGTCATGGTCGCCTACGAGGACTACGAGGAGAAGACGGTAACCTCCAGGGCGGCGACGATCGGTCTTCCCGTCGGCGGCAAGATCGCCTTTGACGCCGTCTCGCCGACGGTGACGCTCCACCCCGGCGATAAGAGCATCCTTGAAGTTGTCTACAAGAACACAGGAGCAGCGAAGGTCTACAACGCCCAGGCCCGGATCAGCGCCGTCGACCCCTTCACCAGCAGCGACGACACTGCCTACCTCGGCGACCTTGCCCCTGGCGAGACCGCAACGGCACGGTTCGAGGTGAGTATCGATGCTGACGCGACTTTGAAGGAGTACGGGATCGACTCCGAGATCCGTTACCGCGATGACCTCGACAACAGCAAGATATCAGACACCATGAAGGTGCGGGTCGCGCTCGATAAGAAACAGGGCGCTCTCTTCACCAATCCGGTCTTCCTCGTCGCTATTGCGGCTGTCATCATCGGAGCAGGGTATTATATATTCGTGTACCGTAAGAAAAGGTGATGAACGGGTACTGGGACGGGCCTAAACCGGAGCCGCAGATAAGAGTGATCGAAGAGATGCGAGAGGTTCTTGCAGATCCCGGCTGCACCTCCGATCAGCCCCTCTATTTTATGTACCGAGATCTCGCCCGGAGCGAGAGCGACCGGGAGTGGCTCCGGCAACAGCACGTCCGCTACGACATCACCGTTATTCCTTCCCGGACCCTCTGTGGGGAGTACGTCAAGACAAAGGGGCACTACCACACTGCGAACCCGGCCGGGATGCTCTACCCGGAGATCTACGAGGTGCTTTCGGGGACGGGACACTATCTCCTCCAGACTGAAGACGCCGGCGACGTGGTGATGGTCGAGGGCTCCGCGGGCGACAAGATCCTGATCCCACCGGGGTACGGCCACGTGACCATCAACCCTGCGGGGAGTGACCTCGTAATGGCAAACCTCGTCTCGACGGAGTTCTCCAGTAACTACGGTCCCTACATAGATCAGCAGGGCGCCGCCTACTACGAGATGGAAGGGGGAGCGCTCGTGAAGAATCCGCATTATCCTGATGCCCCGCCGGTGCGCTACTGCGACCCGGTGGAGGTCCCGGAACTCAGGATCGAGAAAGGCGTCGGGCTCTACGATCTGATTGGACACCCCAGATCCGTCGCCTTCCTCAACCACCCCGAACAGTTCATGGAGATCTTCGCCGGCGTGACCGGCGGGTGCCTGCTGGTGCGGTGAGGGGGACGGAGAACCCCGACTTCAGTCGGGGATAGTCGACGTTCCCTTCCGTACCTCATCAAGGACCTGGCAGACCCGACACGTCTTCCCGCACGGTTCCCCGCACCGCTCGCAGACCCGGAGCCCATCGCCTGTGTGCTTCCCCGGATTCCGGAGGGTCTCGCCGAGGTTGACGAGCGAGTATTTCGTCGCCGGGTGGCGGTAGGTGTAGTCGTCGAGGATGCCACGGACGTCCCCCCGCAGGGCGCCGACTGCGTAGGGGCAGCCAGCAAGGTCGATCCCCTTGACGTGGAGGAAGGCGTAGAGCGCCACCTCACGCTCCGGTATGTACATAAACGGCTTGATCCGGGGGACAAAACCCTCCACTTCCTGCACCGGACGGGTGAGTCGGTCCGGGTCGCCCCGGAGGACGTTCATCAGTACCGACTGGGCCTCGTCGTCGAGGTTGAACCCGTAGGCGAACTTCGTGACACCCTCCTCGCGGGCGATCCGGTTCATCAACGCTCGCCGGAGCACGCCGCAGTAGGAGCAGGAGAGCCGGGTTCCCTTTCGGCCTACGATCTCGTCGAGCGTGACCCCGTACTCCTCGACAAACGAGGCCGTCACCCAGGGGACGCCGATACGGTCGGCGATCGCCCGGGCCTGGTTCGGATCGCGGTAGCCCGAGATCCCCTCGTCCACCGTTATCGCCATCAGCCGGACGTCACGGCGCTCGTGGAGGAGTTGGTGAAGAAAGAAGAGGACGGCGCTTGAGTCCTTGCCCCCCGAAAGCGCCACTGCCACCATATCCCCCGACTCGATCCAGCGGTGCTCCCGTATCGCCCGCTTCGCCTTCGCCTCAAAATCGCGGTTGAAGTGCTGCTCGCAGAGATGCAACCCCGAGTATCGCTGGTAGATGACCGCGTCGCGGCGGCACTTGCTGCACTGCATGCTCTCTCGATCATTCTTTTATCACCGTGGCACATAAATGGTGTAGAAGATGCCTGTTCCTGCAGAATACGTGCGATCCCTGCACGCCTACGAACTCCGGATCCTGCTCGCCCTCGAACGTCTCATGCGCCGCTACCAGTGGGTGCCGCTCGATGTGCTCAGGTCGGCCACAAAGTTCTCGGAGTCCGAGCTCTCCTACCGGCTGGGCAGGCTGATGGCCATGAACATGGTCAGGTATGAGAAAGTCCCTTACGAGGGTTACGCTCTCGTCTTCAACGGCTACGACACCCTGGCCCTCAACACCCTCACCCACCGGGGCACCATCCAGGCGCTTGGGACCCTGATCGGCGTCGGGAAAGAGTCGGAAGTCTACGAGGCAATGGGGCTCGGGCCTGTGGTGTTGAAGTTCCACCGGGTCGGGCAGCGGTCGTTCCAGTCAGCCCGGCTGAAGCGGGGCTACATGCCGGAGGGCGGGCACTGTCCCTGGCTCTTCGCTTCGAGCAACTCGGCGAAGATGGAGTACGATGCCTTAAAGATCCTCCACCCCGCCGTCTCGGTGCCGCTTCCCATCGACCAGAACCGGCACGTCGTGGCGATGTCGTTTGTGCCGGGGGTCAACCTCTCGCGGGCGGCCCTTGCGGAGCCGGAGATGATCCTCGACGAGATCCTTGATAACATCCGCGAGGCCTACCGTCTCGGCATCGTCCACGGCGACTTAAGCGAGTTCAACGTCATGGTCGACGAGGGGCAGTGCTGGTTGATCGACTGGCCCCAGTGGGTGGAGACCGCCCACCCCAACGCCGGTGAGATCCTCACGCGGGATATCGAGAACATCCTCCAGTACTTCAAACGGAAATACGGCCTTGAATACGCCTGCGACGAAGCACTGGCAAGGGTGGTGGAGTGAAGGTCTTCGGGATCGATATCATCA